>Ga0181604_10002668_pt1 | contig 15343 bp, 14 predicted proteins | sample 041ome_12_FD_148663 | JGI IMG/M metagenome (GOLD analysis project Ga0181604, IMG submission 148663) | Coastal salt marsh microbial communities from the Groves Creek Marsh, Skidaway Island, Georgia - 041410US metaG (spades assembly) | ecosystem: Environmental > Aquatic > Marine > Intertidal zone...
CTTTTTTTGTGGCGCTTTAAGACCACCCTTTATCATTAAATCTGATAAAGTTTTAAGCCTTTCTGTACTTTCGCCACTTGGCTCACCAAGCGAAATGCGATTTCCCTCAATATGTGTGATTGTTCCAGGTTTACTGATTTCACAGGCTGGATATACAACACAACCAATTGCTCTTTTTGGCCCTATCTTAGTCCAAATGCTTGCTTCTGGGTCAACAGATATCAGAGGTTTATCGTCTAATACTGTATTTGTATTAGCTTTATGGAAGTACCACCAAGGCAATCCATTCACGGCGGAAACTACTGCGGTTTCTGGGCCTAGAAGAGGTTGAATTGACTCAGTAATATGTATTATTCCATGCGCTTTGAGGGCGATAATAACATAATCTTGTTGACCAAAATCTGCCGGGTCATCACTTGCGTTTAGGTTAAAAGAGCGCATTTCCCCATTAATTTCAAGCTTCAAACCATTTTCTTTTATAGCCTTGAGATGCGGCCCTCTTGCAATAAGAGAAACATCTGCTCCAGCATCATGTAAACAAGCAGCCAAATACCCGCCAATAGCGCCCGCCCCGAAGATACATATTTTTGAAGTCATTAATCAGCCTCTAAACCAAGTTTCTTCGCAAGACCAATGCGCTGCATTTTACCTGTAGCCCCTTTCGGAATTTCTTCTACAAAACAAATATGTTTTGGAATCTTAAATTTTGCTAACTTCTCATTTGCATAGGATTTCAAATCTCTCTCTGAGAGAGATTGTCCCTCATCGAGCACCACCGCAACACCAATCTCTTCTCCATAAGATTTATCTGCTACTGCAAATGAGACGACTTGTTGTATTGCGGGATGTTCCATCAAAACATTATCTATCTCAAGCGGAGATATTTTTTCTCCGCCTCTATTTATAATTTCTTTTAATCTGCCAGTAATTTTGAGATATCCATCTTCATCAAATTTTCCCTGGTCGCCTGTCCTAAACCAGCCATCTGTAAAGCTTTGTGAATTAGCCTCAGGGTTTTTATCATATCCAGGTGTCACGTTATCACCCTTTATGCAAACTTCTCCCTCTTCACCCTCAGCAAGCTTATTACCAGCGGCATCCATAATGCAGACCTCCGGTCCTGCTGGTAAACCAACAAATCCTGCCTTTTGTTTTTTGGGGGGCAAGGGATTAGAAGTCATTTGATGAGTTGCTTCAGTCATTCCATATGCTTCAATAACTGGACAGTTGAATAATGTTGTTAACTCATCAAATACAGCTGGAGGCAATGAAGCAGAAGAGGACCTAATAAATCGTAAATTAAGTGCTTTTGCAACATCGGCTTGACGTTGCCCACGAAGAAGAATCGCTTGATGCATTGTTGGAACACCTGAATACCATGTAATTTTTTGGCTATTTGCAAGTTCAAAAAATTTAAGAGCGTTGAAACCAGGTGTGCAACAAACAGATGAACCTGCTGATATACTAGCACAAAGTACTGCGATCAGCCCGTGTATATGAAACAAAGGCATTATATTTAAGGAATGGTCAGCTTCTTTTAATTTTAATGTATCCGAAATATTTCCTGCTGAGGCTACTAAATTTGATTGATTAAGGGGCACAACTTTAGGACGAGATGTGGTGCCAGAGGTGTGTAGAACAAGTGCCTCCATTTCTATGCTAGGAATATCAATACTTTTTCTAGTTTCGAATAAACTAAATTCTCCCGCAGCATTATCTTTATCTACTGATATCTCGGCAATTGGAATTGATAATTTTTTTGCAGCTTTTACTACAGGATTGGAAGTATTCTCTTCAACAATTACCAACTTTGGCTTTAAATCTTCAAGATAAAATTCATATTCAGCTTCCTTGTAGGAAGGATTGAGAGGAGCAGCTGACATATATGACGCCACCGCTAAGAAGGCAGTAGCCATTTCCGGGCCATTAGGTAAGACAATCGCTACCCTATCACTGTTCTTTAACCCTATGCTTGCAAGTTGCTCTCCGATTAAATCAACGTGAATTCTTAGCCCATTATAATTTAATGGCTTTCTATTAGGCGCGGTTATGGCGATTTCATTTCCCTGACCTACTTCTAATAAATTTCGTACGCTTTGTTTTGACACACCACACTCCATTTGGTGAACTATTTACTTGTAAACGAATTAGTTGAAAGACCTAGACATATGTGTAAGGATAAATGTTCCTGATTGTCTACAAAAAATAAAAAATTTTATATGTCTCAGATACCTATATCAATCATCACAGGATTTTTAGGAAGTGGTAAAACTACTCTACTATCAAAACTCTTAAATTCAGATGATATGCAAAATACCGCGCTTATTATAAATGAATTTGGTGAAATTGGAATTGATAATTTATTAGTAAAATCTAGTGTAGAAAACACGTTATTATTAGAAAACGGATGCGTTTGTTGTTCAATAAGAGGCGACTTATCTGATACAATTTCAGGTTTATTTGCTCAATCTGACAATGGTGATATTCCAAGGTTTGATTATATTATTATTGAAACAACAGGACTTGCACAGCCAGGACCTATAGTTCAAACAATCAAATCGGATATTTCATTAAACACACGATGTGAATTTGATAAAGTTATTACTGTCGTTGACTGTATCTCATTAAATCATCAGATAAAACAATTTGAAGAACCAGTTACTCAAATTATTCAGGCTGATTTTATCTATTTGTCTAAAACTGATATAGCAAAAACTCAAGATATAAAAAATACCCATGATATTATTACAAGTATCAACTCATCAGCTTTAGTGAAGAATGATATAAATTCAAAATTATTACGAACCCCACTTGGAATATTTTCTAAACAAGCTGAGTGTTTCTTATGTTCAGATGGGTCACATAATCATCAAATTGAACATGACCATTCCTCTCATCAAGGCAATCATTCTTTTGAACATTCAGACCATTTATTAAAATTTAAGAATTGGTCATTGAATTCTGAAAAACCGATAAACAAAAAATTATTTAAACAATGGATTGCCTCACTGTATTCGCTATATCCCCTCTCTATTCTCAGATTAAAAGGATTTGTAAACTTTGAAAATAACGAAGGGCAGTATTTGATTCAGGCAGTCGGACCAATCATAACAGAAATAAAATTAAATGAGGATAATCAGCAATTCTCTGCCCTAGTCTTTATATTCAAGGATATAGAAATAAAGAAGCTTCAAAAGAGCTACGAGTTACAGGTACTACACCCCAAATATATTTAAATATTTTTAAAAAATGCTTGTTTTTTATTTCTTGTACTGGAATAGTTTAGAGTGTCTTTTTTCAAAATTGGGAGGAAAAAATGAGAAAATTCAATAAATTATTTGCAGGAGCAGCCATCGCATCAGCTATGGTGCTATCTTCTGTGGGAATAAATGTAGCTTTTGCATATCCAACTGAGCCTATCCAGCTTGTAGTCCCTTTTAAGCCTGGTGGTGGTGCTGATAGAACTTTTAGACTGTTTGCTCCATATCTTTCAGAGGAATTAGGTGTACCTGTTAATGTTGTGAATATCGCTGGCGGCGGCGGATGGGTTGCTTGGGCTCAAGCTGTTAAGTGGGACGCAGAAAAAGATGACCACAAATTACAAGTGGTAAACCTACCCCATGTGCTATCTATGCTAGACCCAAGAATGAAGCGCTCTGAATCACTTGAGGATTTTAATTTTCTTGCTTGGCACTCACTAGACCCTTGCATTTGGGCCGTCCGCGAGGGTGATGAGCGCTTTCAGTCATTAGCAGAATTTCTTGATTACGTAGCTAAGAACCCGAACGAAGTTATCATTAGTTCAACTGCCGTTGGCTCTGACGACCATATGGGTATTGCATTTGCTGAAAAAAATATCCCAGATTTTAAAGTAAGAAAAATCTACGCGAATGGAGATTCCAAGAAGATTCAGGAGGTACTAGCTGGTACTTCTGATGCTGTTGCCGGGAACGTTGGATACTATGTGCCACAAATCATGGAGGGTAAGCTTCGTCCAATTGCTGTTTTGAGCGCAGAGAGGTCTCCTAATCTTCCGTCTGTTCCAACCTTTGCAGAAGTCACAGGGCTTATGAATATTTCTTATGCAGGTCGCACACTTGCGACTGCTCCAGGGCTGTCTGAAGATAAGAGAACTGTCCTTCTTGATGCCATTAAGCGTGCTCTTGTCAACCCAGAGTACGTGATGAAAGAGATTAATAATAAAAATCCATTATTGTTCAAGGAAGGCGATGATATGTGGGCCGCTCTTAATTCTTCCAAGGAAATGGTAGAAAAAGTTAAGTTCTGGGAAATGGAAGAATAATTCCAAATATAATATATTGTAGGCGGCCTTTTTTAAGGCCGCCTTTTTTAAAGAGGAAAAATTATAGTGCAAATCAATATTCCATTAAAATTAGCAACCTATTTTACTTGTTTGCTTTTTATTTGTTTGGCGATATTTTTTGGGCTAGAAAGCTTGGATTTTCCAGCTGGTGGTGAACTATTTCCACTGTTTTTATTCGGGTGTATTGTTTTTTTATGCTGCCTGCTTGCTATTGAGGCGTTTTTAAAAAAAACTGAACAAAAATCCACTCAAATAAAAATCGATTTTTTCACTTGGAAACCTCTATTTGTTTCCCTAGCTGTAATCATTCATGTCATATTTATTTTTATACTTGGATATTTTACTTCTTCCTTGTTATTTTTAATTGGCTGTTCTGTTCTGATAGGCTTAAGAGATGCTCGCGCAATCGCTATAACAGCGATAGTATTATTTCCACTTATGTATGCTTTTTTTGAGGGTTTTCTGAACGCAGGGCTCCCAAAAGGCATTTTTTTCTAGGTTTTTTTTAATGGATTTTATCGCTTTCAACTATCTTGGAAATATTTTTGACGTTGCAAATTTGTTAGCGATGTTACTTGGCGTTACGGTTGGACTGGTGATTGGCGCAATCCCAGGTTTAAGCCCTCCGATGGCGATTGCTCTGATGATACCCGTATCCTTTCAATTCCCACCTGAGACTGCCCTGATTTTGCTAGTTTCCTGTTTTGCAGCGGGAATATATGGTGGCTCATTCTCCGCTATCTTATTAAGGGCTCCTGGAACGTCAGCATCTGCTGCCTCATCGATAGAAGGCTATGAGATGACTAGGCGTGGAAAAGCAATTCAGGCTATTAGGATTTCCACATTTGCTTCTGTTGTAGGAGGAATTATAAGCGGCATCGTTCTGCTTATACTTGCGCCTCCATTAGCGCAAGTAGCGTTATTATTTGGACCAGCTGAATATTTTTTAGTTGCAATATTGGGTTTAACCGCCATCGCGTCTGTCTCATTTGGCTCTGTATTTAAAGGGCTGCTGTCAGGGGCGTTTGGACTATTGATATCAACAATAGGGATAGACCAATACTCAGGATTTCCGCGCTTTACATTTGATTTCATAGGATTTGAGGCAGGTTTGGGGATCCTACCAGCTATCATAGGCCTTTTTGCATTTGCTCAGGCATTAGAGCTCAGTGAAGGAGATGCAAAAAATACAATTTCTGGTGTCCAAAAACTAAGCTGGCGTATTTGGCCAGACCTATCTGAAATTTTCAGCCTTAGATGGTCACTGATAAGGGGATGGTCTGTGGGTTTAATTATGGGAATAATCCCAGCGGCAGGTGGCAGCGTGGCACAATGGATAGCCTATGCTTGGGAGATCCGAAGAGCAAAACCAGGAGATAAATTTGGAGAGGGTGAGCCAAAAGGGCTTGCAGCAACAGAAGGCTCCAATAATGGCGTTACAGGAACCTCGCTCGTTCCGATGTTTGTATTAGGTATACCAGGCGGGATTTCTGCAGCTGTTATTTTTGGGGCTTTAATGATACATGGCCTTCAACCAGGCTTGCGTTTATTTAAGAACTCGCCTGAAATTATTTATACCATTATGTGGGGTTTCATCGCCGCAAATGTAATCATGGGCTTTTTTGCTATTTTTCTTGCGCGCATCATGGCCTATCTCACAGTTATACCAAGAGGCCTGATAGCTCCTCTTATTATGATTTTCAGCGTTATAGGAACTTATGCTGGTACTAATAATATATATGACGTTTGGATTATGATTGGGTTTGGGGTCATTGGTTATCTTATGATGAAAACCAATTTCTCAACAGCTGGATTACTTCTTGGATTGATTTTAGGCCCAATTGCTGAAGATGGAATGAGAGACTTGCTAATTGTCTCGAACAATGCGCCAGTTAGCTATATTTTAACGAGACCTATTGCATTAGTTCTCGTGGCTAGCATTGCATTTATAATTTATATTTCCTTTAAGCCACAACCTTGGCAGGAAAAGTAATTTTTTCTTATTTTAAATTAAAGAGGAAACGATGTCAGATACGCTTATCAAAAATATGACCCTACTTTCACAAAATACATTGAATGGTTTTGGCGGAATTGGGGAGGGTGTTTCAATGCAGATAGCAGATGATGGAAGAAGAATTATCTGGCTTGCACATGAGGGCGCTCCTAAAAACTTTACGGGTGTGGATGTTACTGACCCTAAAAATACCAAAGTTGTTTGCCAAACAGAATTACCTCATATGAAAATGCGGTCTAACTCACTTGAAGTTTGCGGGAATGTATTAGCTGTTGCCTACCAAGTTTATGAAAAAGGCTTAGAGCCTGCAGGTATGGAATTATTTGATATTAGTAAACCAGAAGAGCCCAAATCTATTGGTTTTCATTCGACTGCTGGTCCTCATTCAAGAGGCATGCATTGTTTATGGTTTGTGGATGGTGAAACAGTACACTGCTCAAGTGGTGCGCCAGATTTTGAGCCGAAACACCCAAGAGATGATCAGTTTTATCAAATATTAGATGTGCGAAACCCAGCCAAAATAGAAGAAATCGGTCGATGGTGGATGCCTGGCTCAAAAGTTGGTGATGAAGAAGAATTGCCGCCAAGGGTAAACCCAGAAGGCGGTGTAGACCCAATGGGAAGTGATGCTTTTAGGCTTCATAACGTGAATGTCTATGCAGAACGTCCTGATAGAGCCTATCTTGGCTATATAGATGGTGGTGTTTACGTAATGGATATAAGTGATAAATCAGCACCCAAGGTAATAAGTAACTGGAACCCTCATAACCCATATCCTGGTTTTTCTCACACTGCGCTTCCTTTATTTGGGCGCGACCTGATGGTTGTCTCTGATGAATGTATTAAGGATGATGGGGCAGACTGGCCCAAACTCACTTGGATTTTAGATGCAAGAAATGAAAAAAATCTTGTGCCAATCAGTACGCTTCCTCTTCCCCCAGTTGAAGAATTTGGATTAAGAGGGGGACGCTTTGGCTCTCACAACCTTCATGAAAACAGACCTGGTCCTTCCTTCAAAAGCGAGGAAATATTAATCGGGGCCTTTTTTAATGCTGGCATCAGGATTTATGATATTAAAAATCCATATCAACCGCAGGAAATTGCCTATTTTGTGCCACCTAAACCTGCTAATTCACGTGTTAATGCAATACAGATGAATGATGTTTACGCAGATGAAAATGGAATAGTCTATGCGGTCGACCGATGGTCAGGCGGTCTTTATGTTCTAGAAATGGACATTTAGCTAATTATTGATTTATGTCAAAAAACAAATCATCCATTTTAATATTCGGAATTTGTGAAACGCCATCTATTTTATGGAATGCTTACCTTGCGAGTAAAGATACCCCTCACGTTAATAGACAGTATATAGTCTTAGAAAATAAACCAACCACTGTGAAAATTGGGAGCAGTGGTTGGACTGAAATGAACCCCGAAGAGTTACTAAGGTTTGAAAATAACGCTGAATTGGTAGTATTTACAAAAGAATTAATTTCCTCAAAAGTTAATTCTTTTAGCAAACCAATTAAAAATGCTTTAACCCACTATTTCCAGTGGGTTGAGCAGAAATGCATTGCATTCCAAGAGTCTTCACAGGAAGTTGACCCACTATTTAGTAACGTTGAGCAGCTATTTTTTAAAGCCCCTCTTCCACTCCCTCATCCGAGGGTGACGATGTGCGATGAACAAGGCAATTTTTCTGGTGTGGTTAATTTTGATTTATCCTTTATCATTGAAGACATAACTTATCTTGTAAGTTTATCACAGGGACATTTCATCAGAAAATCTGAGCGTGATTTAAGAGAGCAACTTATGAATTCGAATGATAAAATTCGATATATTAATCTTAATAAGCCTAATGAGATAAATGAATTAGATGCGATTTTTATCGATGAGCTATTATCATGTATTCCATCTTTAAATCATTTCCTTGAGGATAATACTATACCACATAGTATTTATCATTTAAGTGGTTTGGACGCGTTGGGTGAATAAAGGATATCAGGTTCAAAAAGCCTGATGTTTGATAATGCTTAATACTTAACCTCAAGTTATGAGCTGATGCTTATCGCTTTATCCAGTTCTCTGCTTCGGTTATCTGCTCCTTGGATGGCCTCAGACCCGTATACCTGATTAATTCTAAGCGACTTTCTATATTGGACGTAAAACTCTCAAACGGTAGTTGAAGCACTGGCTTATTCATTTTAAGAGATAAATCATATAATATTTTATGGATTTTGAGGGCGCCTGCCTTACCAAAGTTTTCAGGCCATTGTCTCCTCTCCCTAGTCTTCTCGACTTTGTCTATATTACGCGTAATGTAAACCGATGAAGCGTTGCAATATCGATATATGGTTGGTAGGAAAAAAATTAGGAGGGGATGCTTTAACACTAAATGAGTATGCCCTTGCTCACTTGCTATGCTGGTCTGATTAGATATCCAGTTTGCGAAAGCTTCCTCAAACGGCTTGGGGTCTTTTTTTAATTTAAAATCAAGTTCATTTACGTATTCATTTAGTAAATTACGAAGCTCGAGGGGCTCAAAGGAATTTGGCGTTTTGTCATCATTTGTGTAAAAGTAAGGACCGCAGGAATATGCACCAAGATTATCAAGATACCCTGTCACAGCGGTGGAACCTGTTCCCCAAGATGATAAAATAACTATAGACTTCATTAGAAAAACATTAAGGTGATTTGATAAATTTCGGGAATGGTTTGTTATATCCAAAAGGTTCTGCCATAGACTTTTCACTTACCGCCTTATGCCTATTCTGTACGTTGCTATAACCGTCCTCATGAACACCAATTTCAAAATCCAACACAAAACTATTCCCGTTGGCTTGTATGGAATGCCAAGCATTATCAATCGCAAATTTTGTATTTAAACTTCCTCTTACTCGCTGATTATGCATAGCATTTCTATTATTTTCAAAAACCTCTAAAGAACCCAAAAAGCAATTGATGAGTTTTGGCGCCATTCTTTTCTGGACCAGATAAGCCGTACATGACTGAGAAAATAATACTTTATATAGAAAAATTTTTTCTTTCCCATACTGTATCATAATTTTTGACGATGGTTGAACCCTTAATGCATACAATTGCATTAGGTCAACTTTTACTTTTGAAGCTTTAATTGAATTTAAAATATTAATTAATTGCTCTGAATGAATTCTAAATCTAAAGTCATCTTCTAGAACTAATAAGTATTCGGATACTGTTTCAGTATATAGCTTTGTCAGCGCTAACAAATGACTTTTAGCACACCCTATTTCTCCAAATTTATCTTCAATAGCATTGATCCTACTTATATTAAATTTTGAAAAACCAAAATCTGCTAAATTTTGAAGGAGTGCTTTTTTTCTATCTTTACGTTTCTCTAAGTTAATATATGCTATTTCAAACATTCAATACCATATCCTGTAAAACTGTATGTTCGAGTAATATTATGGTCGTTTGAATCTAAAATAACAAGAAACACACTTTTCCAATTCCTTTGAAGTTTAGAATTTGATTAAACCTTATAACCATAAAACTTAGACAATTCTCTTATTTTAGGAAGTAATTCAAAAGCCCCAATAGAGCTTCGTTTAATATGTTTCTTTTCATTTTTTTCTATCGGTTCTTCAAGATTGAGATTTATACCTATAAATTGCTCAAGCTTATCTCGCTGCTTTTCTAAAATTTCTATGTTAACACGTATGTAATCATTTTTATTATGATGAACGAATTGCTCTACTCTTTTATTCCACACAAACCAATATTCCTGCAACCGAAGTAATTCATTTTCTAACTGAAGAATATTACAGTATTTATTAAACATTTTTCGATGCGCTATCACATACTTTAATCGACTCATTATCAGCTCTGGGCTTTTCTCTAATGCTAAAAAATGTTCTTCCACATATCCATTAGTTAAATGCTGTTTTATAGAGGAAGAAAACATGCCAATCCTGTGGAATGACTCAATAACTTTTTTGGGGTGCCGAACAATATGCACGATTTTTACATTTGGGCTCAAAAAATTCAGATAAGGAACACTATACCAGGAACTTTCATACTCATTACTTACGTTTTTATTTATACCATACACATTAAAAATTTTTTCGTGTCCACATTCATTCTTCCCAGAGGCACTAATTACTGAGGCCAAAAAACCTGTGCCTGACCGTCCACAACCCACAATTAGATATTTAAGATTCTTCATTTGAACGTTATTTTTAAACTCTATTGAATATTTTCAACTTTTATTGAGATTGATTAATAAAATAATAGATTTTATCCTAAACAACAAAACTTTTTTCCTTACTTTCAAAATAATACGCTAGCCAAAAGTTGTCTGATAATTATAATAAAGTTATTTACGAATGTTTTTGAAAATTTTCTCAATCATTATAATCTAATAAATTTGAGAGGGTTTGGTAATTTCGAGATTTTTTTGCCATATCTTTTATTTCTAATGGCACTTTAGAAGGCAAAACTCTAATTTCTCTAATTTTACCCGCACTGGCGCGTCCACTGTCTCCTGTCATTAGGTATTTAGAAAATTCTTTATCAAAATTTTTATTGTATTTTAGTTCTAGCTTCTCACACATTCTTTGCATCACATCATGAGGCGTTGCGCAAAAATCTTCATATTTGAAAATTGGCACCTCTAAATTTTTATAGTGCCGTATCATCAATATTGTCCTGGCACAATAATCATCGAAGTCTTGGACAATTAAATTTGTTTTTATATTTTTTAGAAATTTATGAAGGCTTAAATAACTCTCAAGAGGTTGTCTCACAGTCAACATAGATAATAGATCGAATCGGACTTTAAGAATATCAATTAAACTGCTAAAGTTTGTAATGTTGTTTATATCCCTCATTCGAAAATAATCAGAATGGGTGTGGTCTCTTAACACCAGTGTTTTATTTTTATTAGACGTCAACCGATAACATAATTCAACACGATCGAGAAAAACTTTATTAGTAAACTCTTTTTCATTTTTCAGAGAAGTTTGCGATATCAAAAGCTGAACAGGGTCGTATGGGTTAAATGAATAATGAAACCGAGTGGGGTTCACCTCACTTATCACTAATGCATCATGCATCGCATATATACATTTACTTATTAAAGTTCCGCCAGTACAAGCTAAGTGATGGATTGTTCTCAGTTTCGGTTTTTTTTTAGTTTTCAATTCAGTTCATTCTTCAAAAATCAAAAAATACGTTTTGTATACAATACTAATTTATTTTTTTATAAATAAAAGATTTGAAAATGAAAAGGAAGAATACTTGGATAAAATTACATTAATTATAAACATCTATACAGATGAAAATGGAAAAATTCCTGACGAAATTATTGAGGTTTTGGAAAATGCAATAACGGCAAAAAACGCCTCTTTGTATGCGAATGCAGATATTTGCTTGATTGTCGACACTAAACAAAAAAAAGAAATATATGAACATCTCCAGAAAAAAAAGATTACCGAGTATCGATTTGGGGAATTAAAATATTCACAGAAACTTCCGATGATTGGAGATATTCTTGCGGCGGCTTTCAACATATGCAGAGACAGCAAATATCTTTGTTATATAAATGCCGATATCAATATACTTTATTGGTTCTTTGACCTAGTCACTCTGACAATTAATGGTCACAAACAAAATACTGGATTTATTATAAACAGAAAAGACACCCCTGAAAAAACCGATAACTTATTCCAACCTACTTCTGATCTTAAATTTATTTATCATCCTGGTTTTGACTGTTTTGTATTCCCCAAAAAAATGCTTCGTTTTACCCACTTCGATGCTTGTACGATAGGACTGCCTCCAGTGGGTGCCTTGTTAGCCGCTAACATGGTTTCTCTTTTACCAGAGGTTAGACTTCTAAAAGATAGCGTTGTCACCTGGCATCGGGGTGACGGACGAAAAGAAAATCGTTGGAGGCCTCAAAAACAAAAAATCGAAATCAATTTTGCACATGCCTTCAATGCTACAAATAAGCTTATCCAAACGAAAGATAGTCTTGAAAAACTTAGAAAAACAGCTTTTTTAAATGATTATTTTGCAAAATTTGTCGGGGCAAGGCCCATTCAACCAAAAGATATAACAAAATGGTCATATTAAATTTAGTATACACTTAAATAAGTTCAGATAAATTAGTTAAAACAGCATTCCTACATATTAATTAATAACCAAAAAAAATATCTTGACCAGAATCATGCATAATAGAATGCATACGCCTTTACCCACTCAATTTTTTGAATAATCAATCAGTAGAGATCGGGGGTAAAACTAGGCCATAACATTCTTTTTTGGTCGTAGCCAGCTCCACCATTTATCATAAAAGGATTAATAAATAAATTTTTACTCTCATTAATAAGGCTTTCGTGGAATTTTTCATGTTCACAAACTGGAAAATTTGTTGGACTAATCCCCTCATATTGACCAACAAGCAAACATTCGTATTTATAAATTCCCAACCCCCCAAAAGCAGATAAGACTTGAATAGGTTCCTTGTAAGAGCGTAAATTTAGCCTTTTAGAATGAACTGCTATGTAATCAGCAGCACTCTTATTCATACCCAGTTGCTTTAGATAGTTTGCCTGAAGCCAACAGTCACTTGGCGACCATAAGGGATGTCTAAGAGCCCAAATATCATAGTAAGGACCATCCTGAATTGCGAAACAAGCATCCCAGTCTTGTTCTAAGTTCCAACAACTTTCAATTCCTTCAATTGAAACATCCGTATTCATCCCGTCCAGGTCTGCGATTAAAACAAAATCTGGATAAACCGATAAGCCTCGGATAATATCTAAATAATAGTTCCGAGCTATTTCGATTCGTTTAGTTCTGATTTTTTGTTCGATTGATAAACTTCCAAGTGAGTAATGCTTCAACTCAATTTTAGAAGATAATTCGAATAATAAATCAACTGTCCCATCTTGACTATCAGATTCAATAATCAAGAATTCTATATTTTTAAAATTTACAAGCGAATTTCTTATCGAGTTTAAATCATCAACCAGATATTTTTCACAATCTCGAACAACTCCTACAACCAATATAGAATTGTCTTTAATAGGTTTCCGTTTATTGATTTTGACCATAACTTTAGATTATATCAAACTTTGAATCTTTATCCTAATTTTATTTCTCCAATAATAAAAAAGGGTCTAAATGCGTCAGAATCATAAAAAGTTGGGAACATTGAACTAGAGAGCATTTTTTTAATTTATTAAGACCAATTATCAACCCATAAAATCGGTAAATTTTTATAAACATTTCTAATAGGATTATTTATTATTGTTGCCTAAAAACTAAGAGCTAGTACTTCCCATGTCCTAAAGGTATCACAACCTCTTAAAAAGGGACATGCTACAATTTTAAATTTCTTCATTAAAGTCCGATAGTTAGTCCCTTTTTATTCTATTTCTCAAATGAAAAATTAATTCGTTGGCTTTACAATGTTTTTTTGGTCTGTCTTCGCCTTAAAATTTGTAAAGTCGAAAAAGCCGCGTGCCTAAATGCCCACAGTCTAAGATTAAATATCTTAGACTTTTAATTTGAAACATTCTTAAATTGTTAACTATAATAAGACTGGTGAATCAGTCCATTTATAAAAATTATAAATAATATAAAAATTCTAAGTTTGGCCTATAAAAATAAGCTTTAAAACATCGACTACCTGTGATGACACTCATTTCGGAACTTATAATTAAGGACTAATAACGATGAAAACTTTATTGGCATCATACCCAAGGTCTGGAAATACCTTAATGCGAATAGTATTGAACCAAAATTTTGGACTAAAATCTGGGTCAATTTATCCCAATGATTTAGGAAATAATGAAAATTTAGAAAATTTAGTTGGTCATGTAGCGCATGAAAAAGCACATCTAAATTTTCAAAAACAATTTCCAATAATTAAAACACATGAATTATATGATGGAAATGACAGAGCATTATATATTCTTCGGGATCCCCGCCCAGTCATGCTTAGTTTTTTCCATTTCTATAATCATAAAAAGCAAAAACTCACTCTCAAAAATATCATTTTAGGAAATCATAGATGGGGAAAATGGTCTGACCATTTAAGGTCTTGGGAACCCAGTTTTTCAAAAAATACATTACTGATTAAATACGAGGACCTCACTTTAGATACAAAAAACTCGATAAAGAGAATTTCTACATTTTTGGGAGTGGATTTCACAAGTACAAAATTGCCGTCTCAGCAAGAAACAGCCGATGGTAGATGGATAAATAAAGCCGAACGAAATTGGCTAGAAACAATGCCTAAAAAAGAAATGGAACTATGCACTGAAATCAACAAAGACTATCTAGAAAAATATGATTATCTCTGACAATAAAGTTTTTGAATATATTAACGTTATGAAATGATAACGCCGATATCATTATTAGCTTATAAAATTTGGACTTAAAAAAATGAAATTAAATGAAATTGAGCATCATATCGAGCCAATTTTGCAGAACACGTCCGGGACGATAATAATTTTATTTGCTAATAGTGCATATAGAGAGATCATAATTAATTGGATTTCTGCAGCAAAAAAATTAGATGTCCACAATTTTTGGATCATCTCATTAGATAAACCTCTTGATCAAGAATTAAGAAAATTGGGCGTAAACAGTGTATGTTGTGAACTATCTACCAAGCTTCTATCACGTTTATGGATTTTCAGAATAGCTATATTTAAAAAATTATTGACGAATAATATAGATTTTGTCCACTCTGACGCAGATGCTGTTTGGCTAAAAAATCCACTTATTTCATTTGGTAACACCGCGAAAAAATTCGATTTGTTAGCGTCTCAAGGAACAATTTGGCCGCTAGATGTGTTTGAACAATGGCGTTTCGTTCTTTGTTGTGGTTTTTTTTGGGCTCGCGCTACAAAAAATACCAAAAATTTATTTCATGAACTGTCCCAAGACATAATGGAGTCTGGTGATGACCAATCTTCTCTCAATCGAGTTTTATATCGAAGGGGCTTAAAATG
>Ga0181604_10002681_pt1:0-12500 | contig 15293 bp, 7 predicted proteins | sample 041ome_12_FD_148663 | JGI IMG/M metagenome (GOLD analysis project Ga0181604, IMG submission 148663) | Coastal salt marsh microbial communities from the Groves Creek Marsh, Skidaway Island, Georgia - 041410US metaG (spades assembly) | ecosystem: Environmental > Aquatic > Marine >...
CCGGCCCGGGCAATGCGGGCCTGGAAGGTGCGGTCGCTCAACTTGATCGTCCATACACCGCCGTCCTCACTGGGAGCGGAATATGCGAACGGCTGCACAACATCACCGACAGACAGGCTTTGACCAACCCGCGCCCAAGTCAGGGTCGCATCGACGGCATCGTCCAGGCTTTGGAAGCGGTATAGCTCGGCAAGGTCCTGATTGAGCCGGAAGCCATCATTCTCTGCCCAAGGCGAGGCATGGTCTGCACCTGCAAGCGCTTTAGCACTCGCGGCCTGCTCCTCCAGCATAAGTGCCACGGCAGCGGCGATAGCTTCCATCGACGGCGCGGGCTCGCCACCAAGCAGGTCCGCCTCATGACGCTCAATAAAATGCGTATCCAATTCCACATTCAAGAATGCCGGGTGGCGCAGCGTATCCGCTAGGAAACCAATATTGGTCGTCACACCCGCGATCGCTGTGCCAGCAAGTGCCGATGTCAGTTCCCGCGCGGCCAGATCCCGCGTTTCGGCCCAAGCGACCACCTTGGCGATCATCGGATCATAGTGGACGGAGATCGCGTCACCGGTCTGAACGCCCGTATCAACGCGCACCCGGCCGGGATTACTGGGAACATCGAAGGCCGTCAGCGTGCCGGTTTGTGGCAGGAACCCACGTGTGGGGTCCTCGGCATAAAGCCTGGCTTCAATGGCTGACCCTTTGCACTGCACTTCATCCTGGGTCAGTGGCAGCGCCTCCCCGCCAGCAACACGGAGCTGCAGTTCAATGAGGTCCAATCCGGTGATCATCTCCGTCACGGGATGCTCGACCTGAATACGAGTGTTCATTTCGATGAAATACGGGCTGCCGTCTTCGTCGACCAGGAATTCGCACGTACCGGCACCGACGTAATCAATAGCGCGGGCCGCTGCGACGGCGGCATCGGTCAATTGTTTGCGGGTGGCATCGGTTAGGTTTGGTGCGGGCGCTTCCTCAATAACCTTTTGGTGGCGGCGCTGAATGGAGCAATCCCGCTCATGCAGGTGCAGGACATTGCCGTGACTGTCGGCCATCACCTGCACCTCGACATGCCGTGGGCGGCCAAGATAGCGTTCCAGCAACAGCGTACTATCGCCAAACGCCGCCTTGGCTTCACGCCGCGCCGCGTCCATCGCACCCTGCAAGTCTTCCGCCGCTTCAACAATGCGCATCCCGCGCCCACCGCCGCCCGCAGACGCTTTCACCAATACGGGGAAGCCAATCTTGGCAGCTTCATCTGCCAGCAGATCATCCGACTGGTCTTCACCATGATATCCAGGTGTCAGCGGCACGCCTGCTTTGCCCATAAGCGCTTTGGCGCGGGCTTTGTCACCCATAGCCCGAATGGCATCGGCGGATGGACCAACGAAGATCAGGCCAGCCTCCTTGCATGCATCCGCAAAGGCGGCACGTTCGGATAAGAAACCATACCCCGGATGAATTGCTTCCGCCCCTTCCGCCCGCGCCGCTGCAATGATTTTCTCAATCACCAGATAGCTTTGCGCCGCGGATGCAGGGCCGATCAGACGTGCGGAATCTGCCATCCGCACATGCATCGCATTGGCGTCCGCCTCCGAATACACAGCGACGGTACGGATGCCCATTGCCCGGGCGGAACGGATGATGCGGCAGGCGATTTCGCCCCGGTTCGCGATAAGTAACTTTTTGATCATGATTTCTGCCTCTACATCCGGAACAGGCCGAAGCGCGTCTCTTCAATCGGCGCGTTCAATGCTGCAGAAAGGGCAAGGCCCAGGACTTTGCGGCTATCGGCAGGGTCGATCACGCCGTCATCCCACATGCGCGCACTGGCGAAATACGGGCGGCCCTGCGCCTCATATTGGTCGCGGACAGGGGCCTTGAAAGCCTCCTCATCCTCTGCGGACCATTCCTCGCCGCGCCGTTCCATGCCGTCGCGGCGGACAGTGGCAAGCACGCTTGCAGCCTGCTCACCGCCCATGACGGAGATACGCGCGTTCGGCCACATGAACAGGAAGCGCGGATCATACGAGCGGCCGCACATGGCGTAGTTTCCAGCGCCAAAGCTGCCGCCCATGATCAGGGTCAGTTTCGGCACTTTGACAGTGGCAACGGCCGTCACCATTTTGGCTCCGTCTTTGGCGATGCCGCCGGTCTCATATTTCTGGCCGACCATAAAGCCCGTGATGTTCTGCAGGAAAATCAGCGGAATATTGCGCTGGCCGCACAGCTCAATGAAATGCGCGCCTTTCTGTGCACTTTCCGAAAACAGGATGCCGTTATTGGCAATGATCCCGACCGGATTGCCATAGAGCCGGGCAAATCCTGTAACCAAAGTCGTGCCATAGAGCGCCTTGAACTCATCGAACTCACTGCCATCCACAAGCCGCGCGATCACCTCACGCGGGTCATAGGGCGTTCTAAGGTCTGTCGGCACCACGCCGTGCAGTTCGGACGGCGGATAAAGCGGGTCACGCACCGGTGCGGTATCAAGCTCCGCCGGTTTCACCCGGTTCAGATTCGCGACAATCCGGCGGACGATCGCAAGCGCATGGTCATCATTGGCTGCGTAATGGTCGACAACGCCAGACTTGCGGGCATGGACATCCGCACCGCCTAGATCCTCCGCCGAAACAACCTCCCCCGTCGCGGCCTTCACCAAAGGCGGGCCGCCGAGGAAGATTGTGCCTTGGTTTCGCACGATTACGCTTTCATCGCACATGGCTGGCACATAGGCACCGCCTGCAGTGCAGGACCCCATTACGCAAGCAATCTGCGGGATGCCCATGGAGGACATCATCGCTTGATTGCGGAAGCTGCGGCCAAAATGCCAGCGGTCCGGGAAGACTTCATCTTGCTCCGGCAGGTTGGCGCCGCCGGAATCGACCAGATAGATGCACGGTAGATGATTCTCCAGCGCAATTTCCTGGGCGCGGAGATGCTTCTTCACGGTCATGGCGTAGTAGGTGCCGCCTTTGACCGTCGCGTCATTACAAATGATCACACATTCCTGGCCCATGACCCGGCCAATCCCGGTGATGACGCCAGCGCCCGGCGCCTCATCGTCATACATGCCCCAGGCAGCGAGCTGCGAGAATTCGAGAAACGCAGAGCCTGGATCCGTCAGCCGACGCACGCGCTCTCTTGGCGCAAGCTTGCCCCGGTCCAAATGGCGCTTCATGGAGCGCTCACCACCGCCAGCCGCGACCTTGGCGACCTCATCGCGCAAGTCCTCGACCAATACGGCCATCTCTTTCGCATTGGCGCGAAAGCCCTTAGAGCGGGGATTAATGCTGGTTTCCAGAACCGCCATTGCGGGGCATTCCTTCTTCGACGTGACGAGCAGGCCCTAAGCTAAAGCAGGCGCTGCATAGTTGAAAGCGACATTGGCATGGGCGTGGGCAACCAAACCCCAATCACCCATGAGCCTTCGCCAAATAATCCTTGGTTCCAGCACCCAACAGCTTGGGCAAGTGGGTGTAGATATAAAGGCATCCGGCTTCGCGGACGGTACCCAGCGCATCGGTTGTCGCTGGCATGCCAGGTGTTTTCCCAGCTGCCCGGATTTTAGCAAGTGTTTCACTGATGGCCGCAGCGACGGGTGCGGCCTTCGGATTGCCTGGATGGCCCATGGATTGGGACAAGTCTGACGGGCCGATGAAGAACACATCGACGCCCGGAACCGTCAAAATATCATCCACATGGGGCAGCGCTTCGGCATCTTCAATCTGCAAGCAAACCAAGGATTGCGCATTCGCGGATTCCACAAAATCCGCCATCTTCCCGCCAAGCCCCCAACGATCAGGGCGCGTGCCTGCAGCGAGGCCCCGCGCGCCCTCAGGCCCGAATTTGACCGATGCAACGGCGCGCTCAGCCTCCGCTTTGTTGCGGATATGCGGCACCTGCACGCCTTTGACACCGCGATCCATCACGGCCTGAATATCACTGCTTGAATTGCTCTTGGGTCGGGCGATTGCGGTGATGCCAACAGCGTCTGCCGCCATCGCCATCAACTCAATATCAGCGGGGCCAATGGAGCCATGTTCGCAATCCAGCAGCACCCAATCAAACTCAGCATGACCAACCATTTCTACGATCTGCGGTGAGGGAAACATGATCGACACACCAAAGGCAGGCGCACCCCGGGCAATCTTCTCTTTCATCAAGTTTCGCATCATCATCGGCCGGCCCTATAACTGCTGGATCACTTTCAGCACTTCATTTTCTATCAAAGCTTTCGCCTGGAACCCTGTTTCGGTGCTGGCGCCGCGCAGATTGCCACTCATAGCGATCTTGGAAACACCCGTCGCTGCGATCGCACTGAAGCGTTCAATGCAATGCTCAGGCGGGCCAACAATGGCGTAGGAATCAATGAATTCTGGGGTGAGTGCTGCCGCTTGAGCGGACCCAGATTCTGTATGCTTCCGCATGTCGTATGCCGCACGGACCTTATGCATCGTATCCGCCATCGCATCAGACAGCGGGCCGACAGTCTTCCCATGCATGACGGAAAACCGCGCGAACGTGGTCAGGCCTCCACGCACCATATCCCGTGCTGCATCCATATTTGTGTGGCAAACGCAGTTGATATACGCACCGAATTCCAAGCTATCGGGGTCCATCCCCGCATCCAGCCGCGCTTGCTTCGCCGTCTCTACGCCCCAGGCTAAACGAGCCGGGTCCGCGCCGAGTGCAAACATCACGCGATCTGCTTTCACGGCCGCCAGGGCTATGACCTTCGGGCCACTTGCGGCCACCTCGACCGGCACCTTCCTGCGGCCTTCCAACCAACGGATACGGCTATCCTCTGGCGCTTGCGCAAGCGCCAAAGTGGACATGGGCGGTGCGATTTCATCGGCAATTGGCACAGCATCAAAATCAACTGGGTTGCCTGCCAGATAGGCCTGCAACTGGTCCAGAAACAAAGAGAAATATTTGAGCCGTGCCGGCGAACGGCCAAGATGCGCCAAAGCTGAGTCGCCCCGACCGACGCCAAACACCGCCCGCCCCCGGCTGACAACATCGACGCTGGCAATGGCTGCCGCCGCTACTGCTGGCAATCGCGTAATGGGGTTCGATACTGCAGTGGCGAGGCCGATTCGTTCCGTCACGGCACCCGCCATGGCCAGCGCCACAAAGGGATCGCCGGAAAGGTTCTGGGAATCAACCACAGACAACCCATCCCAGCCCTTGGCTTTTGCGTCCTCAGCGACCTTCACAATGCCACGCGGTGAGGCGGCAAATTGTGTCCATACGTCCATGAGGCTTGCCCCCTATTCTGATCAGGCTTTGACGCCGCGTTCGGGTTCTTTGCGGCCTTCTGCTACGCGGCTCGCGGCAAAGCGCGTCAGGTCCAGCGTCTGGAACCCGCCATCCAGGATGAGTTCAGATATGGCACGCCCAGCGGCGGGCGCATGTTGCAGGCCGTGGCCAGAATACCCGGTCGTCATCAGAAAGTTCTCAGGCTGGCCGGGCCATGCGCCCATCAGCATATTGCCGTCCCAGGTGCTGTACGCGTAATGGCAGGTCCAGGACGCCTGCAGCTTGACGGCTTCAAACTTCGGCACGCGATGGGCGGCGAGCGGCCAGTTTTCATCGTAGAAGTGATCTTCATTCACGTCCCAATTGAAAGCCCCAGCACGCTCAAAATGCGTCCGCCCTGTGATGTAGCCTTTGCCTTCTGGCCGGACACTACAGCCCCGGCCATCAATGGTCAGGCCAAATGGCTCCACTTCCTCCCGGCATTCAAAATAGAACTGCGTGCGCGGCAGCGGCACGACGGGAATTTCAAAGCCCATCATCTTTGAGATTTCACCCCCCCATGCGCCCGTGGCGTTGACGACCCAATCCGTCTTCAAAGTTTGGCCGTCCTGCAGAACAACGCCTGTGACCTTGCCGCCAGATTGCTGAAACCCTGTGACCACGCCATCAATATATTCAGCACCCAAAGCCTGGTTCTTACGGCGCAGGCTGGTCAGGGCACCGTAGGGGTCCAACCACCCATCTTTGGGCGAATGACAGGCAAGCAAAACATCATCTGTATGGAAGCTCGGGAGCAATGCCTTAAGCGCCGTCGCATCTAGCAAATTCGCCTCGGCACCCATGCCGGTCTGCAGCGCATGGTTTGCCGCCATGTCTTCAGCCTGCTCTGGCGTGTTGGCCATGAACATGTAGCCTTGGCGCCAAAATGAAAGTGGCTGCGGCTCACCATCCAGCGCCATCAGGTCGCCGAAATTGCCATAAACTTCGTGGCCATACTGCGACATGCGCAGGTTCTCTTCCTGGCTGAAAAGCACACGCACCCCAGCGCTGGAGCGCGCTGACGCTGCGTGGGAATATGTCGAATCTTGTTCGATGAGCGCGATTTTAAGGCCGGGCTCCCGCTGGAGAAGATGCCAGGCCGAAAACCCGCCATGCAACCCGCCCCCAATCAAGATCACATCATACATCGCCCATCTCCCACAGTTAAACGCCCTAAGGGCTAGGGTCAGGACCCAGGCCTTGCAGCATTGCCACCTAGCCTATCCCCGCATCCCGGATTACGATACCCGCGAAACCAACAAAGCGTGGGCGGCATAGCCTGCGCATCAGAGGAGACGACCGAATGGCTGAAGCTTATATTTGCGACGGTATCCGCACCCCTATTGGCCGCTATGGCGGGTCCTTGGCGCAAGTGCGTACCGATGATCTGGGCTCAATCCCGCTGAAAGCGCTGATGGAACGGAACCCAAATGTTGATTGGGCCGCCGTTGAAGATGTGATCTTCGGGTGCGCCAATCAGGCCGGTGAAGACAATCGCAACGTTGCCCGTATGTCGGCACTCCTAGCGGGCATGCCTGACAGCGTTCCCGGCGGCACCGTAAACCGCCTCTGCGGCTCTGGCATGGATGCGACCGGTACTGCTGCGCGCGCCATCAAATCTGGCGATGCAGATCTGATGGTTTCCGGTGGTGTTGAAAGCATGACCCGTGCGCCCTTCGTTATGGGCAAAGCGGAAACAGCATTCTCTCGCTCCAACAGCGAAGTCTTTGACACCACCATTGGCTGGCGCTTCGTCAACCCAATGATGAAGAAGCAATACGGCATCGACTCGATGCCGGAGACGGCTGAAAACGTTGCCGAGGAATTCCAGGTTAACCGCGAAGACCAGGACGCCTTTGCCTATCGCTCCCAGATGCGCGCAGTTGCGGCACAGAAGAATGGCCGTCTCGCCAAAGAAATCACACCCGTCACCATTAAACAGCGCAAGGGTGACCCCATCGTTGTGGAATTGGATGAGCACCCCCGTGAAGGCACGACCTTGGAAGGCCTCGCCAAACTGCGCGCGCCTTTCCGCGAAGGTGGTTCTGTAACAGCAGGCAATGCATCCGGCGTTAATGACGGCGCCTGCGCAATGATCCTTGCCTCGGAAGCGGGTGCCAAAAAGCATGGCCTTACGCCCCGCGCCCGTATCCTTGGTATGGCAACCGCTGGCGTGGCCCCCCGGATCATGGGTTTCGGCCCGGCCCCTGCCAGCCACAAGCTGCTGCAGCGCCTCGGCCTCAAAATCGGTGATATTGACGTAATTGAACTGAATGAAGCGTTTGCCGCGCAAGGCCTGGCGGTCACCCGTGACCTTGGCTTGCCTGATGATGGCGAGCATGTGAACCCAAATGGCGGCGCCATTGCCCTTGGCCATCCGCTCGGCATGTCCGGCGCACGGCTTATGATGACAGCAATGTACGAGCTTGAGGAGCGCGGCCTCGACCGTGCGCTCTGCACCATGTGCATCGGCGTCGGCCAAGGCATTGCTACGGTGATCGAACGGATTAAGTAGCGTCCAGCCCTTGCAGGGCAACGCTCCATTATCTGATAAGCAAAAGGCCTTGGGGTGTCCCAGGGCCTTTTGTGTCAGTGGACCCTGGGCGCTGTCCCGATCAAGGAATAACGTGGTGATGTTGATCTGAACCTGGTGCGGGCAATGAGATCATCATTCTCAGATGTCTCAGCTCTCTGCCGGACTGATCCTTAACCAGCTTGGGATCATGGCCGTCCCATCCCTGATCGTGGAACTGTCCGCACTCTGGCACTTGGACGCGGCAGAGATCGGATGACTTGGCGGCATCTACTTCGCCGGATATGCAGTGGCTCTGCCGTTTATGTCAGGCGCTGCCAACCGCATGGATGGACGCCTCGTTTACGCACTTTCAGCCATGATCAGCGCTTTGGTCTCGCTGAGTTTCGCGATCCTGGCGGACGGCATTTCCGAACAGGGATATTCGGCAGCAATCGAACCGGCGCAGTTCCTGAGATATTGGGGTCACGCTTCAATATGATTGTGTCGTCGAGGGAGCCTCAACGGCCCCGGACGCAAAGCGCCCCCAAGTCGTTGACTTGGGGGCGTAATATTTGGTTGCGGGGAGAGGATTTGAACCTCTGACCTTCAGGTTATGAGCCTGACGAGCTACCGGGCTGCTCCACCCCGCGTTAGGACTTGGCTGGCGTATTGGTGCCGAGCGATACTTTTGGAGATATGTGTGTGCCGTGGTTTTGGGCCTCGGTCTTATCTGGTGTTCCGTCGGGGGTCTCCGTTTAGAAGGTCTGGCGGCGACCTACTCTCCCGCGCCTTAAGACGCAGTACCATCGGCGCTGAGGCGTTTCACGTCCGAGTTCGGGAAGGGATCGGGTGTAGCATCCTCGCCATGACCGCCAGGCCGTCTAAACGGAGACTGCCTTTGGGGTTATTGGCTATTGTCAGAGAGAGATCAACACCGGATGTTTTATGTCGCGATTTCCGAGGCGCAGAGCAAGCTCTGCTTAAATCGCTTGTTTTCTCGCGATTTCCGAGGCGCAGGCAAGCCTGCTTAAATCGCTTGTATATTCAAAGAACGTATCTTCGAACGGGTTCATTATGCGTAGCTAGGGATGTAATCCCGTGACGCTTCGGTTTTGCTGTCTCAGGCAAGAGACGGCTTTTCCGTAGGTCCGAGGACGAAGTTCTAGCCTATCGAGTTATTAGGACTGGTCAGCTCCACGCGTTGCCACGCTTCCACACCCAGCCTATCGACGTGGTGGTCTTCCACGACTCTCAAGCGAGATATAATCTTGAGGCTGGTTTCCCGCTTAGATGCTTTCAGCGGTTATCCTCTTCCGTACATAGCTACCCGGCTGCGCGGCTGGCGCCACGACCGGTCCACCAGAGGTACGTCCATCCCGGTCCTCTCGTACTAGGGACAGATCCTCTCAAATCTCGTACGCCCACGGCAGATAGGGACCGAACTGTCTCACGACGTTCTAAACCCAGCTCACGTACCACTTTAATCGGCGAACAGCCGAACCCTTGGGACCTGCTCCAGCCCCAGGATGTGATGAGCCGACATCGAGGTGCCAAACACCCCCGTCGATGGGGACTCTTGGGGGGTATCAGCCTGTTATCCCCGGAGTACCTTTTATCCGTTGAGCGATGGCCCTTCCACGCGGGACCACCGGATCACTATGACCGACTTTCGTCTCTGCTCGGCCCGTCGGCCTCGCAGTCAGGCGAGCTTATGCCATTGCGCTCGTGCGGTTGATTTCCGACCAACCTGAGCTCACCTTTGCGCGCCTCCGTTACACTTTAGGAGGCGACCGCCCCAGTCAAACTACCCACCATGCAGGGTCCCGGACCCGGGTTCACGGGCCGCGGTTAGACGCCAGGAATGAACAGGGCGGTATTTCAAGGATGCCTCCACCAAACCTGGCGGCCTGGCTTCCAAGGCTCCCGCCTATCCTACACAGTTCATACCTAGCGCCACTGCAAAGTTGTAGTAAAGGTTCACGGGGTCTTTCCGTCTGACCGCGGGAACTCCGCATCTTCACGGAGAGTTCAATTTCGCTGAGTCGGCGTTGGAGACAGTGGGGAAGTCGTTACGCCATTCGTGCAGGTCGGAACTTACCCGACAAGGAATTTCGCTACCTTAGGACCGTTATAGTTACGGCCGCCGTTTACCGGGGCTTCAATTCAAGGCTCTCACCTCTCCTCTTAACCTTCCGGCACCGGGCAGGCGTCAGACCCTATACGTCGTCTTAAAGACTTCGCAGAGTCCTGTGTTTTTAGTAAACAGTCGCCACCCCCTAGTCTGTGCCCCCCGCCCATAGTTGCCTACGAACGGGGCCCCCTTCTCCCGAAGTTACGGGGGTAATTTGCCGAGTTCCTTCAACGCCGTTCTCTCAAGCGCCTTGGCATACTCTGCCTGTCCACCTGTGTCGGTTTGGGGTACGGTCTTACGCTGGAGCTATTTCCTGGGACACCCAGGCCGCACGCTCAATCCAATAAGAGCATACAGCTTCCGGTATCCGTCACTTCCAGCAGGCTGAGGAATATTAACCTCATTCCCATCGACTACGCCTTTCGGCCTCGCCTTAGGAGCCGGCTCACCCTCGGAGGATTAACCTTGCCGAGGAACCCTTGGACTTTCGGCGAGAGCGTTTCTCACGCTCTTTATCGCTACTCATGCCAGCATTCTCACTTCCGTCCGCTCCAGGACCCCTCACGGGTATCCCTTCAGCGCTGAACGGAACGCTCCGCTACCACTTACTCATAGAGTAAATCCTTAGCTTCGGCACACGACTTGAGCCCCGGTACATCTTCGGCGCGGGACGGCTTATTTAGACCAGTGAGCTGTTACGCTTTCTTTAAAGGATGGCTGCTTCTAAGCCAACCTCCTGGCTGTCTTGGCTGTCCCACATCCTTTCCCACTTAGTCGTGATTTAGGGGCCTTAGCTGAAGGTCAGGGCTGTTTCCCTCTCGACTACGGACCTTAGCACCCGTAGTCTGTCTGCCATGCTCATACTCATCGGTATTCGGAGTTTGGTTAAGTTTGGTAAGCCTCGCGGCCCCCTAGCCTATCCAGTGCTCTACCCCCGATGGCAATACATGACGCGCTACCTAAATAGCTTTCGCGGAGAACCAGCTATCGCCGAGCTTGATTGGCCTTTCACCCCTAACCACAGGTCATCCCCCCCTTTTTCAACAGAGGTGGGTTCGGTCCTCCAGTGCATGTCACTGCACCTTCAACCTGCCCATGGCTAGATCGCTCGGCTTCGGGTCTAATCCCTCGAACTCTGTCGCCCTATTCAGACTCGCTTTCGCTCCGCCTACGCCTAACGGCTTAAGCTTGCTCGAGAGACTAACTCGCTGGCCCATTATACAAAAGGTACGCGGTCACCCCCCCATCAAATCGCTCTACGATTTGATCCCTTAACTCACGGAACCCTCAAATCTCGAGCGATTTGAAGGAGGGGCTCCCACTGCTTGTAGGCGTTCGGTTTCAGGTCTGTTTCACTCCCCGCTAGGGGTACTTTTCACCTTTCCCTCACGGTACTTGTGCGCTATCGGTCGTCAAGGAGTACTTAGGCTTGGAGGGTGGTCCCCCCATGTTCAGACAGAATTTCACGTGTTCCGCCCTACTCGAGGACGCAAGGATTTATTACCCGTACGGGGCTATCACCCGCTATGGCCCGACTTTCCAGACGGTTCCGGTTTAAATCCAAGCGCCACTGGCCTGGTCCGCGTTCGCTCGCCGCTACTAACAGAGTCTCGGTTGATGTCCTTTCCTCCGGCTACTGAGATGTTTCAATTCGCCGGGTTTGCTTCCCTGACCTATGTATTCAGTCAGGGATGACTCATAAGAGCCGGGTTTCCCCATTCGGATATCCATGGATCAAAGCCTGCTCGCGGCTCCCCATGGCTTTTCGCAGCGTGCCACGTCCTTCATCGCCTCTTGACGCCAAGGCATCCGCCAAACGCCCTTCTTTGCGCTTTAACTTCGCCCTCGGATCTACGTCCTGTAATGACTCGGCAGAGATATTACAGGTCCGTCTTGAGCCCATCCGAAGACAGAACTCAAACAACAACCCGAGTTACATACTCAATACAACTGCTGCCCTTCGAGGATTGTCCCAACGTCACCGCCAGAACACACTCTCAAACAACACCTGCATTTTACTACTCATCAATTGAACTCGTCCGAAGACAAGTGTTCTCGTATATGCACTGCACCTCCGGCCTAACCGCACAATACGGCTAGAACCAGCTGCGCAGCAGCACAGTCAGTTACGATGTCCTGCCCGAAGGCAAGACGTCTATTCTACGTTGACATCCATCGCTAGATAGGATGCCAAACATCATTTGCTATTAAGCAATTGACTAACATGCAGATTGATCAGCATCCGCCGACTCTGGCAAATGGTGTTCTGATAATCTATATGCGCTTGCATCATCTGATTGCTCAAACTATGCAAGCGGTTTGCATGTGGTGTTGCCGTTTATCATCCATCACGCATTCTAGATGCTGACAGGTATAAACGTCGCGACACTCATTCAACGGACTACAATCGCTCTCATCAGAACCAAGCTTGCGCCCGGCCCCTCCAATAACGATCGCACCCCATGAGGTCGCAATCTCTCTCTTCACAATGTCCAAAAACGAAAGCAGAGCTTTCGTTATCTCGAAGCCCAATAAGGCCTCTTAACGATGAAAGCT
>Ga0181604_10002693_pt1 | contig 15249 bp, 8 predicted proteins | sample 041ome_12_FD_148663 | JGI IMG/M metagenome (GOLD analysis project Ga0181604, IMG submission 148663) | Coastal salt marsh microbial communities from the Groves Creek Marsh, Skidaway Island, Georgia - 041410US metaG (spades assembly) | ecosystem: Environmental > Aquatic > Marine > Intertidal zone...
ACACCACACACACATAATCAATCGGATTCATTCATCATGAATACGGGAGCGTCAAAAAGTGAAGCGTCACTCGGTACCAGCATGACGCGCGGCGCCTTTGCGTCGTCGCCGCGACGGTCCTTACCGCGGTCGTCGTCGTGCGCGGCGCGCGCCAGCGGTCGCCGCGACGGTCCTCCTTCGCGTCGTCCGCCCGCGCCCGCGCGTCGCGCGCCACCGTCCTCGTCGTCCTCGTCGTCGTCCTCGTGTCCGTGCTGACGAAATATTTATTTAAGCAAAATCGCGTAATATCGTGTAATTCCGTGTAATATTTGAAAATCCGTAGATGGGGGTTAAAAGCCCCGTCAACGATAGATATCAAAGACTGACGAAACCCCACTTAATTACGCGATTTTGCTTATATATAAGCAAAATCGCGTAATATATGTATATATGGGTCTCACATCATATATAACGTATAATACATTCCATACATGGTTGATTCAAGCGCTCGACTACGTACGCACGTGACGCCCCCTCCCCCGATCGCTCTGGCGCTTCCGAGCGATCGTATCTCGAATCTCGGGATTCGCGCGCGCGGGATTCGATCGATGGCGCGCTATACGCGCGCGTCATGGGCGTTCGCGCGCGTACACTACGGTGTGAGGCGCCATTCTCGCACACGACTGATTCATCAACGTCATCATGTTCGCGCAAGCTCGCGTTTTCGCCACGACCGTCGCCCCTCGCGCGAAGCACGCGCAAAAGGTGAACACCACCACGCGCGGTGCCGCGTCTGATAACTGGTTCCCGGGTGCGTGCGTGAGGCGTGAGATGATGAGGATGAGGATGAGGATGGGTTCGCTGATTCTGTGATCGATCGATGATTGATTGCCCGGGATGTTCGCGTGTGCGTGTGTGTGTGTGTTTGAGTGTTGACTGATGTAAAGGGTGTGTGTTGATAAAGCGTAGGGAGCACTCGTCCGGCGTACCTTGATGGTTCGTCCCCGTGGTATGTGTTTGTGTGTTTATGAAGCGCGACGCCGCGCGAGAGGGTAGACTGCGCTGGCGGAGATATTCGCGCGATGTGCGCGAACGCGAGAGAGATGCAACAGTGACTGACGTGTGCGGTTTTTGTGTGTGCGTGTAATACAGCGACTATGGTTTCGATCCGCTCAAGCTCGGTGAAAAGCCGGAAAACTTGGAACGCTACCGTGAGGCTGAGCTTATCCACGGCCGCTGGGCGATGATGGGCGTCGCCGGCGTCATCGGCGTCGAAGTCGCCGGTCAAGGTACGTGGGTCACCGCGCAACCGACGTCTTGGGAACAAACCGCCAAGTACATGGGCATGGAGACTCACGCCAACTTGTTCGCGGTCATTGGTACCAACTTGTTGTTGGTGGCGTTCGCCGAGTCCTCGCGCGGCGCCGCGAAGGGTACCGACCGCATGTACCCGGGTGGCAAGTTTGACCCGTTGGGATGGAGCAAGGGTGCTGAATTCGAGACGCTTAAGCGCAAGGAGATTGCCAACGGCAGAGTTGCCATGTTGGCGTTCTTGGGCGTTATGAGTGAAAACCAGGCGTGCCCGGGTCTGGGCCCGGTTGAAGCGCTCAAGGAGCACATCGCGTCCCCGTGGACCGTCTCCGCGGCGACCAATGCCAACGCCGTCCCCTTCTTGTAATCGCGTCGTCTGGCGTTCGTCACGAGATGTATGTGATGGTTCCACACTTTTTCGATTTACCACCTCACTTTTGTAATGCGACATAAAACCGCGCGTTATAAATGACATCCATTCTTTTAAAACGCCGCGACGCTCGAGCAGATGACTTCACAACGCCGTCGCGCGCGTTCGCGTCGAGTCCCGTCGCATCGCGCAACTCACCGTCGCGGTCTTGCCCTAAAGCACAACGAGAACGTACAGATGTCGTGCGCGTCGACGTCGACGTCATCGCTCGCGCGATCGTACGCTCGCGCCGTCGCGAGTTCAACGTCATCAGCATCACCGCAGTGTTCATGGTGGCGCTCGCCTCGACGCTCCGCCGTGCACGCGGCCGCCAACGACAGCGGCGCCTCGGACACATACGTGACAACCTTACACACTAAACGAGATCGCACGATAGACGTCGTCGTCACGCGAGACGCCGCGAGCGCGTCGTTTGTGGTGCGCGCGACGCTGCGAGAGCGCTCGGCGTCTCGGCGTCGGCTCCGTCGCGGGACATCCGATGGCGACGACGTCGTGCTCCTGCACTTTGGTTTAACCCGAGAGAGCGCGAGAGAATGGATGTGTTTAGAGGATTTACCCGATGGTGGGACGTATGACGACGCCACGGGGGCGATGCGATTGGCATTTGACGCCTCGACGGCGTCGGTGGAGATTTTCATTCCCGAGTACGTCGCTCCGGCGAGTTTAGATTTCGTGCTCTACGACCCTACGCGCGATTTGTACGACGAACCGAGCGGTGGTTGGGCAGGGAGTGCATTTAGCGTGCCGCTGGGCATCGGATGCGGGCACGCGCGCGAGCTCGGAGCGACGGTGGCGACGTACGACGAGGAGACGAGACGTGGAGCGTTCAACATTGCAGTGCTCTCTCGACACGCCACTGCGGTGTCTTTAGTGTTACAATGGCGCGAGAACACCATGGAGTTGGCGTTAAATCCAATATCACATCGTACTGGGAACGTGTGGCACATAGAGGTGCCGTATGGAGGCGAAGGCGACGTGCTGCACGCGCCGACTAGGGACGACGATGTGTTGTATGGCTTTCGATGCGAAGGCGATCCTGAAGGCCGCGGTGGGTCGAGGTTTTTCCCAGCGCAAGTGTTGTTCGACCCGCGAGCGATCGAGCTCAGAGTGCCGTTGAGTGAGATGGAAGAGCCTACGCCGACGCCGCGATTTCTCGGTTCGCTCGCAGCGGCTTTGGAACGTCGCGTCGTCGGCGAGCGAACAGCTCCGGGTCGGCGAGAACAACAACAAGAGCAAGTCGTGGCATTTGATGTGGACGTGTCGACGTTCACGCGTGAAGGGACATTGCGCGCAGCGGCGAGTGCGCTCGAGGAGCGGCGATCAAAGACGGCGTTTAACGCCGTGGCGCTCGCTCCGTTGCTCGCTCGATGCGCCGACGGTCGCGCCGACGCGCCGGTGAGCTTCTTTGCAATCGACCCAAAGTTTGGCACGCGCGCGGATTTGAGAGAATTTGTGCATAGAATGAATGCCGTAGGCGTTGAGGTTTGGATGCGATGCGTGTTGACGCAAACGGGTGAGGGTACGGATGCGTCGCCGCGAAGCGAAAGCCTTCGCGGAATCGACGCCGCGAGTTACTTCCAACTCGGCGCGAGCGGTGGGTTAGAACCCGCAGGCGTGCCCATGACGACGGCGTTGAATCCGTGCTCGGCGCCGACGATCGCCTTGCTCACCGATGCGTTGCGTTCGTTTGCAATTTATGAAGGCGTGTCGAGCTTTATCATTGAATCCGGCGGCGGCATCGTCCGCGGGCCCCTCGGCAGGTCGCCATTATTAGAAAAGCTCGCGCACGACGCCGTGCTTGGGAACGCGGCAAAGAAATTATGGCTCACACCGAGTGAGTTTGAGTGCGGCGCCATGCCGTCGTGGGGAATCATCGGCGAACGCAACTCAAAGTTTTCGCCTTCGATGACGCGCTTTTTCCAGGGCCACTCGGGCTCGCTCCGCGACATGGCGCTTCGTCTCGGCGGCTCCCCGGACGTCTTCAACGGCGTGCGTGACGCTAGACATGGATTAAATGCCCTCGAAATCGCGAAGCCAAAGTCATTCGTACCGTCTGTCGTGCCTGGTCAACCTCCGACGCCGGTGCGAGACGACGCGTCGCTCGCGTCGCTCGCCGCCGCCTTCACCTCCAATGGAGGCGTACTGATGGACATCAAAACCCTCGATGATCCCAATCTTGGACCGTTGGCATCGAAACTCGCCGAATTTCGTACTCGTCGCGGCGATATTTTCGCCGACGACGCCGCAGCATACGACGACATGACATGGATTGACCCGTTCACGGGAACGACGCCGGATTGGGACAACGCCGGCGCCGCACCCGTGCTCGCATGCGTGCGACACAAACCTCTGGCAACGCCGTACCCAGCCACAATGACCGCAAAAACACCGACACCAACTAGAACACTCACCATCGGTGACGTATTCATCGCATACAACGGCTCAAGCGTCGGCGTATCCGTCTCGCTTCCGCCGCCGCCGCCCGGCACGGTTTGGACAATCGCGCTCGCCGCGTCCGCTCCCCCTCCATCTTCACCACCGCAAACGACGCAAACGACGCCGCAACGCATCACAACGACGCATCTCGTGCCTCCATGCGCGGTAGCCATCTTAGAACTCGCACACCAATCGCCATAGTGTAATCTACCGACCCGCATGTCCGCGAGCGCGCGCGTCCCGGCGTCGCAGCCTCTGGCGGCTGGCGGCTGAGATTGATCGACGCTTTATCTTCACTTCGTCGCACGCACCGCACTCGCGCGCGACCGCGACGGAAAACGCGCCCAACGAAACCATTACGGGTGTTATTTTCGCGCGCTCGGCATCGCCCCGTCGCCGCATCGTCGTCGTCGTCGACGCGCTTTTGTCGCGGTGGGACCATAAAGCGCACCAGAGCACCAAAAGAAGGACCCTTCTTGTCGTCGTATAGCGTCGTCGAACGATGTCCATCACGCTCGAGCGGCGCGGCCGCATACCATCCGTGCACTCGATGTCAAACATGAGCGAAATTTCGTGCGCATCGATCGAGACGGCGGATGAACGCAGTGCGGAGGAGGTGGCTGAGGCCAAGGAGGCGTTGCTGGCGTCGGATCGCGGCGAGTTTGTCGACGCCGTGCGAAGCGGGAAGTTGATTTCGAGCAAGTGTGCGATTGGATTAGGGGATGTGAGTGAGGATATTCGTGATGCGGCGTTGAGCGTTGGGCGAGCGGCGTTGAGCGAGGTGAGCGATAAGGAGGGCGTCGGTCGGGCGTGCGTGGAGGCGTTGTCGACGTATTTAACGGGACAAGGAGCGTGTGAACCGACGTCGCATAGCGAGGATCACACGCACGGTGGGATTTTGGCGTTTTATGGACACGCGGCGCAGTTATTTGAGGATGATGAAGGCAAGGTTCGGGCGATGACGAATATGGTGGCGGCGCTGAAGAATGTTCGGGACGCCGGGGCGTTCATCGGCGCTCGCGCGCTCGGAAACCTCGCTATGGATTGCAAGGATGCGGCTATTGCTATGGTTGGAGATTTACAAACGAAAGCTTTGACGTTTGATGATCCGCGTGAGCGGCGCGCGGCGGCGGCTGGGATTGCGGGTATCTGTAAGGGTGTCGGTATCACCGCGCTCGCGCACTTGCGCATCGTCGACGGCATCAAGCGCGCCATCGCGGATAAGAAGAATCATGACGCGCGCGCCGGAGCGTTGGCCATGTACGCACACATGTGTCGCACCGCGGGTCGTGGGTTTGAACCATATGCCGTCGGTCTCGCGCCCGAAGTGTTTGCTTTGATGGGTGACAGAGACGCCGACGTTCGTGAATCCGCCCACTTGGCGCAAGCATCCGTCGTCAAAGCCTTGCCTTTGACCGCCATGAAGCTCTTATCGCCGGCAATTTTGGCTGGTATGCAGCACAAAGACTGGCAATGCAAACTTGGGTCCTTGCACATCATTGGTGACCTCGCGAATCGCGTGCCGCAATCTTTTATGCGCACCGTCCCGGATTTGTTCCCGGCGTTTTTGGAATGCCTCTTCGACACGCACCCCAAAGTCTCCGCTTTATCTGCGGAAATTTTACCCAGCATCTGCGCTTGCGTGAAGAATGCTGAGATTTTGGGTATGCTAAATCTCATCATGAGCGCCATTAAAGAACCGCAATCGAAAACTGAAGACTGCTTGGATAAACTCATGGAGACAACGTTTGTCAACTCTATGGATGCGCCTTCGTTGGCGGTCATCTTACCAGTCATTCTCCGCGGTTTGCGCGAACGCACGAAGGAACTGAAGCAAAAAGCTGCGGTGACGTGTGGAAATATCTGTGCATTGGTTGACGACACGCGAGATTTGATGCCATTCATTCCGTCGCTGTTGCCAGAATTGGAAAAGGCAGAGGAGCACTCGCACCCGGATTTGCGCGAAGCCGCGACGCGCGCCAAGGAAAGTCTGATGAAGGGCATCGACGCCAACTCCGAAGAGCGTAAGTGCGCGTCTGAGATGGTGAATCAATCTATTCAAGCTGCAGGGATTGCCGTCGATAGCGAAACGCAAACCTACGCCGCCGCGCTCGGTGGTTGGGTGATGGAATCCGCTCCGATGCGCATTCCGCCTTCGATTTTGGCCAACGACATCAAGCGCGAGCTCACGCCTGTTCTCGAGAGTGCGCTCGGTGATGATCTCGAAGCCATCGAGAAAGCTGCAAACGCGTCTGTGTTGACGTACAAGAACCTCGACGAGTCGGCGCTTCTCGACGATAGCACCAAGGATTATATCGTCGATCTTCAAGGGATCATTCTCGCCTTTGCCGGGCGCGTGTTGCTTCAACGCACAAACTTCACCTTGGAGCGTGGACATACGTACGGCATTGTCGGTCAAAATGGTACAGGTAAAACAACGTTATTGAACCGTATTGCAGCCAAGGATATCGCCGGTTTCCCCGAGGACGTTTCGGTGTACTACATTCGTCACGAGATTACGAGTGAAAAAGAAGAAACAATCGTGGATTTCATGGTGCAAATGGTCCCCGAAGGCGTGAGCCGTGAGACCGTGATAAACACCCTCATGCAAGTTGGTTTTGACGACGAAAAGATGAAAGCGACGATTCAGTCTTTGTCTGGAGGATGGCGCATGAAACTCGCCATTGCGCGCGCCATGTTGTGGAACGCCGAAGTGCTCTTGCTGGATGAGCCGACGAATCACTTGGACACGAGCGCCATTGCGTGGCTGGTGGAATACTTGAAGTCGCTCAAGAACACGACCATCTGCCTCGTATCGCACGATTATGACTTTTTGTCTGAGGTGCTTAGCGATGTCATTCACTTGAGCGAAAAGACGTTGACGTATTACCCCATGGGTTTCCGCGATTTCCAAGCGCTCAAGCCGGAAATCGTCGCCGCATTGCCATCCAACGATAACGCCATCTCAAAGCAAGCGAATATCTCCGATGAAGCACCAGCCAAAGATTCGGCGACTAAGAAGGACAGTGGCTTTGCCATTGACCAAATTGGCGAAAACCAGCCAGAGCACATTAAACCTATTCGGTTCCCCGAACCAGGTGATTTGGAAGGTGTCAAGTCTCGCGCTAAGGTTGTCATGTACATGAAGGATGTCACATTTGGCTACCCGGGAACGTCGAAGAAAATTTTGAACGGCGCGACAGTCAAGATTACGCAAAACTCAAGAGCCGCTCTCGTCGGCTTGAATGGTGCCGGTAAGACGACGTTGATGAAATTGTTGATTGGCGAGTTGGATCCCGAAGACGGTATCGGCGAAGTGTGGCGTCACCACAACTTGCGCTTGTCCTACGTCGCCCAGCACTCGATGCATCACTTGGAAGAGTCTGTAGAAAACACACCGCTGGAATACTTGCAAAACCGTTTCTACAACGGTCGCGATAAGGAAATTGCTAAGCGTGCATCGCACAACTTGTCCAAGGATGAGCTCGCCACGGCGCAAGAACGCGGGAACATTTTGGACATTGTTGGCCGTCAGCAACGCGGTAAGCACTTATTCTACGAAGTTCGTCGATCTGGACGCGATGAAAGTGACACTGATTGGGAAATGATGAGCGCGCTCGAGCGCAAGGATCCGTACGTCATGAAGATGGTGCGCAACTTTGATGAAAAGCTCAAATCTATGCAATCCGGAATGGACCTTCGTCCGTTGACCAAGGAGGAAGTGCGTATGCACCTCGAAAACTTTGGCATCGATCAGGACTTGGCCATGGGTAAGATTAAGCGCATGTCTGGTGGTCAAAAGTCTCGTCTTGTGCTCGCGGCGGCGATGTGGACGAACCCGCACATCATCGCCCTCGACGAGCCAACAAACTATTTGGACAACGATACGTTAGCTGCGCTTACAAAGGCGCTCGTGGACTTCAAGGGTGGTGTGTTGACGATTTCTCACAACGAGCCTTTCGTGCACGCGGTGTGCGATGAGTTGTGGAGAGTGGGCGATGGTGTGGTTGTCACCGAGCCCGTTCCGGGCAAGGCGCCAAAAAAACTCTCTGTCGCTGAGAAGCGCGCGTTGAAGCTCGGCATTGACGCTGATGAGTCGTCAATGAAGGAAGCGCAAAATAACACCAAGCTCACCGCTGCGGAAAAGAAAAAGAAGGCTGCAGCTGAAAAGAGCGCAAAGGGCCCCGTTAAAGATTTGTACGGACGGGGGAAATAAAACAGAGCGAAGATGACAACGACGACGACGACGCAAAACTTTTTCACATTGATTGAGTTGATAACTTTCTAGAATGCAATTGCACATAAGAACGCTAATTTCTAATTAAATTTTACCAGCCGCAACCGTATCTTCGACAAACTTTAAGATATCATCTGCCGTGATGTTGTCTTGAATACTCGTCCACGTCTTGCGATACACCGTGATGAAGTTTGGCGTGTCTTTATCCGCTCTCGTACGCATGAAAACCCACTTTTTCTCGTTCCAGTCCCACGAGCACTCGACTATTCTACCATCTAAACTTTCGAGCGGCTCACTCCGCGTCACGAAATCGTCCTCAAGGCGTACGTATTGCCCACCCTTATCGCCGACGAACAACAATCCGCTCCCTCGAGCGACTCGTAACAGAAAATCTACCGAGTTTAGCTCTGGGAATTTCCACTTTAAAAGGGACTCATACGTCTGAGGCACGTACGGCGCGTTCGAGGGCTGGAAGATCAATCCATCGCTCTCGTGACTCAACGCAGGGATGAACTTTTCTATAATCGAGCGCGCGAATTGAAGAGGATGGAATTCTTTTGTACGCACGGAAAACGGCTCTTTGTTCGCTGCGTATGCGCCACTTGGACCGGTTTGCGCTAAAAATGCTTTGCGCGGTTCGACAACGAACTCACGCACGATGTTTAGCCGCTCTAAAAATGGTCTTTGGGAGACGCGCTCGCCGTTCACAGCCATTAAATCATATGCCAAGAACCGACGCATTTGTTTCTGCGTCTTTGGGTCCGTGTCCACGACCATTTCGCCATCCATCAATGTCCCGTGATGAACAGCGGTGCCAAATTTCTTGTGTGGAAGTGGAAACCGCATCTGTACGCGCCTCACGGTAAATTTTCTATCAATCAAGTACACGCCGTCACGCATGAGTAACACCATGTATCGCGTCCCATCCGCCTTCCAAGTCACGCTATACGGTTCGCGCTTAAGCAGCGACATATTATCTCGACTTAAACTCACAGGTTGAGACCCTGGGAAACTCAAACGAGCGTCTGCATCATCCGGAAAGCACGCCCATACGCACAGTTTTTGCACCTCGTACGTTTGCTCCTCGAACACATCCTCACCTAAAACGTCCTCGTGATGCATTGGTCCAGCCGTGCCATCAGACACCGCAGCCTCTAGCGCGCGCTGAGACGTACGACGTGTTCCTGGAATCGGCGCGCGGCTGTGCGCCAAGGTCTTTTTATACGACATGTTCACCCTCGGATCGAACAAGTCACCCTCTGGCACCTTGTCATCCGCCAAAGGTGGCGCATCCGATAACGTATCACTCTTCCAGCTCGGAACCCCGGGATCCTTTGTCGTACTAAATCTACGCTCGAGGTAGTAATCAAACAAACTCTTCAAGTAATCTGCCTTGTAAATCCCAGGCGGTCGCGCCGTGGCGAATTCGCTCACCCACTTATTCAACTCTGGCCAACCGTGCGCGCGTTGACAATAATGCACTAACATCGCCCCGGTGCGATTGAACCCGTGCGTGCAGTGCACTAATATAGCCGGTCTAAATCCCGCGCGCGCACGTTCGGCCCATCGCCCATCGCTCGCAATCTCTGCTAAACATCGCTGCGCGACGTATACAAACTCGCTCACCTCTCTCGCCTCTGGCGCGCCCTCCCGTCCAGCGCACCGAATCTTCACCACGCGCACGCCCGCGCGTTCAAACTCCGCAGGATCATAATACCGCGATGTATTCGTCAAATCAATCACGCACGCCACGATGCGACCTTTACTTTCCGCGAGCGCGAGCGCATCCATCGGTCCGTACCGATCCTCATCCTTCACGTTGGCGTAGAAACTCTCGCGCAGCGGCGCCTTGGACGCCAAGAACACCCCAGCGAAAACATCCGACATGTTTGGGCACGTCAACCATCCCTCAGGAACGTCCCACGCACCGCGAACCGCATCAGTCATGTTTTCGAGCGGTTTGGAGCGGTGTGTAGTCTCCAGAATCAATTCCTACGCAATGCCGCGCCCGCAACGCAATGAACGCACAGCGACTCGTGCGCGAATGCCTCAGCGCGCTCCTATCGATCGTCTCGGCGCCGTGCGAGCGCGAAACACGCGAGTGGAGACGGCGAGGTCCAAAAAGTGCAGGAATGACGTCGATCGTCAACGCGAATGCCACGGCAAACACTGACGCCTCACGCGGTTCGCCCCGCGTTGACTCGAATCGCGCGTGCCAAGCGCGTAGAGCGTGCGTGTGTTGAGTCGTTTTAACCCGCGACGCGCGCGAACGCGCCGCACCGGTGGCGCAGCGCGAGGAGAACAGTCACCGCCGCCGGTGGATTGCTCGGTGCGCAAATCTTTCATTCGCATTCGCGCGCGTTGACGGCGCACGACGCACACGTCAGGCGCACAGCGGTGGACTTCGGCGCACGAACGCGTAAAAGTTCCACGTCCCGCGCACCGAACGACGCGACTGGGCGGGACGCGACGGGAGAGAGGCTCGTAGAGCAACTGGTCAACCATGAAGTTTCAGTTTACCGTCAACTTTAAAGACCGCCGCACGAACGCGCGCCTGGGCGAGGTCTTGTGCGGGGCCGATGAAGTCGATGGCGACGTATCGACATTACCCACGCCCGCGGTGCTCGTGCCGACGAGCAAGGGAGAACACGCGGTGCTGACGCTCGACTTGCTCGCGAACGTGGAGAAGCGTTTATTGAGCGTGTTGTTTTATAAACGCGGGGAGAAATTAACGATAGATGAGACCACGAGGTTATTTGGTACGGTTGTCATAGGTGGGCATTTTGTCGAGAAGAATGGGCGTGGGTTGAAGCGCATCAGAGACGAAGAGGATGGGGCTAAAGAGAAGGCTGGAGAAGACGCGGAGGAGGAGGCGCGCGCGCGCGCGGCGCACGCACGTGCGGAGAAAGGTCCGCCGTCTCAGCGATTAACCGTGGGTCACTATCGCGATTCGATGTATTTTGGACTAAACTCACAAGTCCGCGCGGCAACGGGGATTGTTTGCGACACACCTTTTGGACAAAAGTCCATGACGCCAGAGGAGTACTCGCGCATTTGGAGTGGCGACGCACACGTCGCCATCGCGCTTGCCGACGAACACGTCGGTTGGGAGAGCATGAAGAAGAGTAAAACGGCCGCTATTCGTACCTGTGAGTGGCTTGACGTGTGTGTTCGCGAAAGCAAGGCGAATGATATTCCTTTATGGGGCGTCGTGCTCGGTGGAGAGTTTAAGGATGTACGCGCCGAGTGCTCGGCGCGGGTAGCCGAGCGCGACGAAGACTTGGCTGGGTACGTCCTTGGCGGGTTCTATGCAGGCGAAACCCCGAGCAAGCGAAGCGAGCTCATTGAATGCGTCATCCAGCACTTACCCACGCAAAAACCGCGGTACTTGCCCGGGGTCACCACACTCGAAGACATCATCGACAACATCGAACGCGGCGTCGACGTCTTTGACGCCACGTGGGCGAGCGAAACCGCCTCACGAGGTCGGGCGTTCGTGTTCCCCATTCGCTCCGAAGACGTCTTAGATTGGGACGAGGAGACCGACGAGTGGAATCAACCATGTGCTACGACTGGCGCTGATGCGTACAGCATTAACATCTGGTCCACGGCGTACAAGCGTGATTTTTCACCTTTCATCGACAAGACGACGCGCGGCGATGTCTGCGCCTGCCCGGCGTGCACCGAACATACCCGCGCATATGTCCACCACTTACTCCAAGCGCACGAGATGACGTCACAGGTGTTATTAGAGGCACACAACTTGTACCATCTCGTGAGTTTCTTCGCCGAAGCGCGGAGAGCGTTGCGAGACGGGACGTGGGCGCGCTTTGCGACGTTTCATCGTCGCTACGCCGCGTCTTCGCGATTCGTCAAAACCGCAGCGACACCCGCAACATCGGCAAAAAACAATCAAGCATCGGAGAAATAGCTAGAATCATACAGTATCGAACAACAACAGACAGCACAGTAGACATGAACGAGAACTCCGCGAGCGACGTCAACCTCACTGTTCGCCTCGCGAAGAGTCACACAAAGAATGTCAGCCGTCCCTGCGCGCGCGCTTCCCGTCCCACATCGACGTCACGGCAAAGCGCAACACATATGTCACTCGTCGTCGTCGTCGTCGTGCCCTAAGATTCTCGGCATCGGCTCTGTTGGCGTAGACTTTCTCGCGCAGCTCGACGCGCGCGAGCTCCCGCGTCCAGACGCCAAGGTTCGCGCCACGTGCGCGGAAATCACCACCGGTGGAAACGTCGCTAACGGTTTAACCGCCGCCGCGCGCCTCGGCAATCGTCAGTGCGCGCTGGTGAGCGCTGTAGGCGACGATGCGAACGGCGCGATTGTGCTCGAAAGCCTCGCAAAGGATGCCGTCGACGCGTCTCTGACGCTGGTCCGCGGGACGCGCACGCCGTTTACGTACATTATGATTGCCGCGAGCGACGAGAATGACGGCGACATGACGCGGACGTGCGTGCACACGCCAGGAGATGGAGGTTTAATGGCGACGGATGTCACCCCCGAGCGCCTCGACGCGGCGTTTTCAAATGTAAACAAGCCGGCGGTGGCGTACTTTGACGGTCGGCTCGCCGAAGCGGCGTTAGTGTATGCCCGCGAAGCGCGTCGACTCGGTGGGATTAGAATCTTAGTTGAAGCCGAGCGGTTGAGAGAAAATTTACCAGAGTTGCTACGCGAGGCGGATCTCGTGGTGACGTCAAAATCGTACCCAAACGACGCGTATCCCGAAGCGAAGACGCTCGGCGACGCCGTGACGCGCATGTTTATGGATTTGCCTCGAGCGGAAATTATGGTCACCACGCTTGGGGCACGTGGAGCGATTGGTTTAGAACGAATTGAAGATGATGGAGAGATGGGATGCGGCGAACTTTTGGATGACGTCGTGCGTCAGCTTGAAGCACAGGCGGGCGGAGATGCGCTGAGCGACGAAGACGTTCGGGACGGTCTTCCACGTGAGCCCGTGGAAAGCGGTGTGATTGACATACGCCATTCGTCGTCGTCGTCGTCGTCGTCATTCAAGGCGAATGTGATTTTTGCCCCGGCGAAGACATTGGCCAAAGGCGAGCTCGTTGATCCCACCGGCGCCGGCGACGCGTTCATCGGCGCCCTCGCGCACGCGTACGCGGACGAAGAGTCATTCAACCTTCCGAGTGCTATGCGCCTTGCGTCCTACGTGGCGGCGATGAAATGTAAAGCCATCGGCGCGCGCGCAGGGTTGCCTCGAGCTGCGGACCTGCCCGAGCGCCTGATGGTACGAACGCCGCGCCGAGCGGCCATGTTTTCCTCACTCATGGCTGCATTCGGCGTCTTCTCACCATCTCGCCCAGCGCAAGCGGTGGAATCGCAAGATGAAGATATCAAGGCACTCACGGAGATATTCAATCGAGCCATGCGCGCGCCGACGTACGAAGAAGCTGACGCGGCGTGGTCTGAAGCCATTGCGTTGGCGCCGAACAATTCCTCCGCCTGGTCTAATCGAGGCACGCTTCGCTTACAGTACTCCGAATGGGCCAGTGCGGTGGATGATTTACAGCGCGCGGTAGATTTAGATGGTGACGCACCTGATCCATTGGCGTTGAATAATTTAGGAAACGCCAAAGGCGCATTGAACCGTTGGGACGAAGCGATGGCTGACTTTCTCGAAGCGTCCAGAGTCGAGGACATGCGCGCCATCGCGCAGGCAAACTACGCGTTGGCCGCATTCCAAATCGGCAGAGTCGATTTAGCGATCGCCACGGCGAAGAAATTACTTCGCAAAGACCCGGAATACTTGGACATGCGCGCGTTATTGAGCGCGATGTACTGGAGCGAAGGAATTGTTGATTTGGCGGAGAGCGAATGGACGTACTTGTGTAAATCCGGGCGAGGCTTTGGCGCGAAGAGGTCGGCGGAAGACGTACGCGGTGATGATCCCACGAGTGACTTGCGATACGCATCTACGCTGTTATCGCAGCAATTCGCGCAGCAATTCGCCGAACTCACGGGTGGGGTGAAAGAAGCCGGGTTGGACACTCCGTGTCGCTTGTACAAAACCACCGACACCGTCGCCAATCGATGGCCTCCGCGCGCCACCGCAGCTTTAGATGCATTTCTACGCGTGCGCAATTACGGCGAAGCGTTGGATTACGATGGACGCGTGAAACGATTTGATTTTAATTTTTAGGTAGGCTTTAGAGTATTTTTCGTAGCCGACGTCACGGTTGCCTCACTTTGCGGCGGCGAGTATTTATTCATGTTTCCATCCACCGCGCGTCGACTGTCAGCGCGCGCGTTCACGCACATCACGCACAGTGCATTCGCAAGCTCGAGTGACGCCGCGTCGCCACCGTCGTCGACGTCGACGTCAGCAAAACCAAAGCGCGACTTGACCAACCCAGTGGTGCGCGAGAGCATACGTCGCAAGAAAGTCGCGAAAGGCATCATCGACGCGCGCGCGCCGGTGCCAGAGTTATGCGATACATGTGGACGACGATTTTGTCGATGCGAAAACGCGGTTAAACCTCCGAATGAGGCGCCGAGGAAGCCTTTGGAGAGCGACTGTTGTCACAGCGACCCGCGGTGCAAGTTTTGCGTCTTCGTAGTGTACGACGAGTTACTCGACGAGTACGAACGCTCGCGCGCATAGGAACGGCACGTGCGCGTACCGTGCATTAGGCGATAGAAATCTAGCTAGCTATGTGTAGAATTACAACGGTGACGACGATAGAATATTCGACCATGCGCGCGAGAACCAGAGCTACGCGCTCAACACGGTGGCATCCTCGCCCACACCGAGCGGTGACAAACGCACACCTATGCGCAGCGAACATCCACCACACTCTAAAACACATTCGTCATG
>Ga0181604_10002702_pt1 | contig 15220 bp, 9 predicted proteins | sample 041ome_12_FD_148663 | JGI IMG/M metagenome (GOLD analysis project Ga0181604, IMG submission 148663) | Coastal salt marsh microbial communities from the Groves Creek Marsh, Skidaway Island, Georgia - 041410US metaG (spades assembly) | ecosystem: Environmental > Aquatic > Marine > Intertidal zone...
CTAGGTGATATCAAAACAGCTGAAAAAACATTGAAAGCAATTTGGAAAATAGCCCCCAATGATGAGCTTTCAGATGTTGCGCTTGATTTAAACCCAAAAGAAAGCAGCACCGAAACCTATAGAAGAGTTAAAGTACTATGTGATAGTGCTCCACATTTTGCAGAAAGTCAGCATCTCCTTGCAAAGTCTGCTATTGCTACGAAACATTGGCCAGAGGCTCGAAAAGCTCTTGATACGCTTATAGGTTCCGACAAAGCTTCAAAAGAAACTTATATGCTTTTAGCTAAGTTAGAGGTGAAACAAAAAAATGACTATGAAGCTGAGACCAAGTTCCAGAAAATAGCCGAACAAAAGCCTCTAGGAAATAAATGGCTCTGTCATGCTTGCGGATCAAGTACTCAACATTATTTTCCCATCTGCGACGAATGTGGCGAATTTGATAGCGTGAAATGGTCTAAAAATTAGCTCGGTTTTTACCAATTCAATTTCAGTCGTCAAAAAGAATTATTTCTTCACTAGAGATACAATCTGGATTTAGACATTCAGGCGTGCCGTGCCTTGAACAAATACTTGAAACATCGGAATCGCAAAAGCCGCATAATGCTTTAACTTGCGGCAAAATAACGGCATCTTTTCTTATTTCAAATCCTTTTTGTTTGAACTTTATCAACGTTCTAGAAAACGTTTCGGGCTTCATATCCAAATAAGACGCAATAATTGATTTATCATAGGGAAGCTCAACCATGTCAGGTACGCGCCCTTGCTCAAGGAGGAGTTTCAACAAATACCACCCCACACGTTCCGTTGCAGATTTCAAACGGATACTTTCCATGCCCTTTATCAGGAGCTGAGAATGAACGGACATCGCCGTGAGCACATTAAGTGCAAGGTCATTATTGGTTTTTACATTTTCACGAATAATAGTCGCCGGTAATGTTAATATCTGTGCCCCTTTTGCAACCTGAGCACTAATGCGATAGGGCGCGTTTAAAAATACGGCAGACTCTGCGATCATGTCCCCACTCGTTAACATCTGAACGATCGTTTCTTCGCCGCTTGAATTACCTTTGAAAAGCTTAACCCATCCTTCAAGAATGATATATAGCTTTTCTGGTTGCTACCCTTCCATAAATAAAAGTTCGCCTTTTTTAAATTGGCCAATCGACGCATTACGAAATAATTCACTTAACGCGCTATCCGAAAGGCCCTTAAAGAGTGGAAGCGTCTTAATAAATTCCTGCTGAAGATTGGTAAAATTTTTCAATCCTAAAGCAGACTTTTCGTTATTATCTTCTTGTTTACTATTGGATTTCTCAGATAGATTATTTTCTAATGTCTCAATCAAATCCATTTTAACTTTATACATTAAATCAATTTTCTGACTAAACAAATCAAACCAATCTATGGATGAAAGAATATGTTTATCCTTCAAACTGTTCTTTTTAAATTGTTCATGTATCTCATCAATTTTGGCAATTGAATAATCGTCCATGTAACGCTCATAACATGCCTTTTGCTCATCCGTGGCTAAAGCCACAAAGGTATCTTTATATGCTTCTTGCTCTGATAATAGGAAACGATAATTCTCTATAAATTCATTATTATTAAAAGCGTCTAATATTAATCCCCTGATACCCAAAGCTCTTTCGCGACCAATCCGTTCTTTTAAATTAAGAAAATTGGAAAATGCACTGACACGCGACGGGTCATTGTTCGGATCACTTAATGCGATTTCAATCATCACACTAATAATAGGTCCAATAATTTGATGGCTATAGATCGCAATAGAATCAGTCGCACTTAGTTCTTTTGCTAAAACTAAATCACGTTGAGCGTTTAGTTTTTTTTAATCATCTATAACATCAGTGACTTTTTCAAATTGGCTTTCGTTTAAAAGACCCTTTTCCATCCATTCAGGAAGCTTAGACTTCAACTCTTCGACGGAATAATCACTTTCAAGGAAGCGTTGCCGCTATCCTTCTTCGGTTGGTGCCAGATCATTACATAAAAATAAAATAACGCTGCCACGCTCTTTTTGCATTTCATGCATAATTCGCCCCAAGAGGACCAATGTACTTTTCATTATTTTAAGACTTTCATAATGCCATACCCTTTATAACCTCAAATTAATGATATTGCTTCGTAAAGTAAAAAGTAAGACGCAAGGTTTTCTTAGCTTTGAGCGGCATTTTTAAATCCAATTTTTATTAAACAAGTTAAATAATTTAATGTATCATTGCCCAAAACATAAATTCATATTTTTTCAATTGGATATTGATTTGTGATCAAAAGAAACTTAGAGAAGATACTAGAATAGCATAAAAATACCCTATCGGAGAAAAAATTATGCCCGCGCCGGAAAATAGCGAAGACTTCCCTTTAAAAGAAGCACGCACCCTGGTGGCCCATTTAATGAAAAGAAACCCTCTCATTCATTGGGCAGACTTGCTTTTGAATTTATTTTTAGGGTGGGGCTGCTTTTACCTTGTGATGATCACAGAACCGTTCTCGCTTCAAAATATTGCCGCTTTTATTGTGTCCGCCTTTTCGCTTTATAGGATTGCTATTTTTATTCACGAAATTGTTCATATGAAAAAAGGAACTTTTCGTTTCTTTATTGCTTTTTGGAATTTAACCGCTGGCTTCCCATTATTAATTCCTTCATTTACATATCATGGGGTTCATAACGATCACCATAGACGGGACACTTATGGCACCACAGAAGACGGCGAATATTTGCCATTTGGCGCCGAAGAAAATTGGAAAATTATAGCCTACGTTTTCCTTTCGCTTATCTTGCCGTTTCTATTTGTGGCTAGATTTCTAGTCCTTACCCCACTCTCTTGGATTATTCCACCGCTTGGTCGCTATGCGTGGGAGCGGGCATCTTCACTGACTATTGATCTTGCATATAGGAGACCTCCCCCAACAAAGTTAGACGGAAAATATTGGCGCTTACAAGAAATTGGCGCTACCCTATATGTTTGGGTTGCGGCCTACTTAATTTATAGCGGTACTCTTCCAATAAAATTTGCCCTTGTCTGGTATCTCGTAACGCTTCTTATTTTTACCATGAATAGTTTGCGGACCCTTGGCGCGCATGCTTACCGGAACCCCGGGCATGACAAAATGACGGTCCCCGATCAATTTTTAGATAGTGTTGATGTCATCGGCGGCGTCTTATCACCATTCTGGGCACCTGTTGGCCTACGTTATCATGCGACGCACCATTTATTCCCCTTAATGCCTTATCATAATCTAGGAGCCGCGCACGATTTATTGGTTAAGGAATTATCAGATAATAGTCTTTATCTTGCAGCAACGCGTAAAAATTTATGGCACGCCTTATCAACTTTATGGGAGGATGCAAAGCTTAGCTAGCAAACGAACTAGTCTTTAAGTGGTTTTGCCATAACGATTGTATCATTCATAAACCCATGGGATTCGTAAAAGTTTCTTGCGTTATCATTATTATAGAACACTTCAAGTTGAAGAATAGGATATCTTTTCTCCTTGGCCCACATTTCAGCCTTTACCATCAATGCATGCCCCACCCCTTTACCTCGCGCCTCTTTTGTTACAGCGAGCAGAGTAACATTTGCACATTTTTTCTGCGAAATTTCTTCAGTAATTTCAATAACATGAATAAAGCCCAGAGGTGTTTGGTCTTCTTCAGCGATATACAGAACATGTGGATCATCTTGATTATCTATTGATTCTTCGATGTAGCGTTTTTGAAACCGATCCATCACTTCGTCTGAATGCCAAAATAATTGAGCGGCTTCAATTAAATCTGGCGAAAGATTAAATATAAAATTTCTGTCACTTGTTGTTGCTTCACGTATAATCATTTTATTCTACCGAACTCGTATTATAAATTTTAACGCCAGCAATTTTATTCATCATATAAAGGCTTAATCCCAACAACAACATACCCGGAATAAAAACAAAACTACTTTCAGTAAGTCCCGCAGTGATATAAGAAATCACACATATCGACCCATTGAGCATCTCATATGGCAATTGTGTTCTAACATGATCAAATTGGCTACATCCTGCACCGGATGCTGAAAGAATTGTAGTATCGGAAATCGGTGAGCAGTGGTCACCAAACATACCACCTGAAAGAACCGCGCCTATCGACACATGCATTGGGGCGCCGAGAGCATCTGCCACCGCAATGATCAAAGGCATCATAATCGCATATGTGCCCCAACTTGACCCCGTTGCAAAGGACATAATCGCCCCGAATAAAAAAGCAACCATTGGCACAAGGAACGGTGCAAAATTACCTTCAGCAAGCGAAATTATAAATTGAGCCGTACCTAAATTTTTACCCACGGAACTTAAAGACCACGCGAGAACAAGAATTATCAGAACGCTCGTCATTTTACTAATGCCGCCAAGGTAAATTGTAATGCTTTCCTTAAAACTTTTTACGCCATAAGTGAGCAGCAAAGCAATCAAAGTCATAGCGGAAAAGAAGTAAGCACTTGAAAGAGCGCCTCGAAAGGCAAGTGATGGCACAGAATTAAGTGGGAACCCAAGGGGCACAAGCAAGAAAAACATGACGCTTACCATCACGAGAAGCGGTAACCAAACAAAAATAGCCTTCGCATTGGGATGTGAAATGGTATCTGATATTTCCATTCCACTATCATCAACGAGCCCTTTTCCTTCTTGAGCCCGTTTTTCCGCGCGGGCCATTGGTCCAAATTCATAACCTGATATGGCAACAAGGGGCACCATAATAATGGCAAAGAGGGAATAAAATTGAAACGGGATCGCCGACATATAGGCATCAAAGCTATTCTCAACACGGCCAATTTCAAGATATTCCTTTTCAATTAGCCCCATAGAATAAACGCCCCATCCGATAAAAGGGATAAGGACCGCCACAGGCGATGCGGTGGTATCCACAATCCAAGCAAGCTTCACACGAGAGATTTTAAGTTTATCCGTAATAGGACGATATATGGGACCGACTATTAATGGAGTGCCAAGATCAGAGAAAAAAATCATAATCCCTGTCATCCACGTCGCAATTTGTGCTTTAAAACGACTGGTAATGACATGGGTCATTGTTGTCGCAAAGGCAACGGCTCCCCCTGATCGCTCCATAAGAGCTACCAAGCCTCCAATAAAGCACATCAATACTAATATCCCGGCCTGACTGGGGGATAACATTTGCGGTACAAAATAATCGGACACCATAATGCTGAGGGTCATTACCGGATTAAACCCGTTCAAAATGATCACACCTGAGAAAACGCCAATGAACAAACCAATGATTACATTTTGGGCCCAAACCGCAATCCCTAATGTCAATATGATTGGAATAATGGAAATAAATCCATAATCTGTTGCTTCCAACACTTCCCTCCTTATTATTTTTGCTTATAGTAGCTGAATATATATTTTTAGAAAGAATAAAAATGCAGGAGATATCATCATGAAATTAAGAACAAAAGTTATTGCCTACTTAAGCGTGCTCTTACTTGCTGCCTGTGCGCCGGAAGATCAAGCGTCAAATTCTGATGTCATAGCTGGGCCGGATTATAATATAACGTATGACTTACTTATCAGTGGCGGTACCATTGTGGACGGTACAGGTGATCCTGCATTTATGGCTGATATATTGGTGAGTGGTGATGAAATAGACTATATTGGGGAAACGGATGCCTCAAACATTAATGCTCTTGAAACCATTGATGCCACAGGGCGCATTGTTTCACCCGGTTTTATCGATGCCCATGCGCACGGTGACCCCCTTCAGGAAAACAATGATCACTTAAGGAGTTTTCTGCGACAAGGCGTGACAACCGTAATGCTTGGTCAAGACGGGGGAAACCCAGGTTATGATGATGCCGTTTCATTTGAAGATTTCCTTTATGAAATAGACAGACAAAAATCAGGCCCCAATGTTGCTACTCTCGTAGGTCACGGTGCTATCCGACACCTATCAGGAGGCGGTGAAAAAGATAAAATTACCCCAGAAGAGCAGGCCGCAATGGAAGAACTTCTTGAAAAAGCAATGAAAGCGGGCGCTTACGGCCTTGGCACCGGGCTTGAATATGTTCCTGGACGCTACGCGGATGATGAAGAAATGTTTGGACTTGCCAAAGTGGTTGGTGCTCATGACGGTGTGATATCAAGCCATGTCAGAAATGAAGATGATGATAAGGTACATGAATCAATTGCAGAATTAATAAGGCAAGGTCATTATGCCCGCGTCAATGCTTCCCATGTAAAAGTTGTCTACGGAAAAACCCGCGAACAAGGCGAAGCTGTCTTAAGGCAAATTCGAGAAGCCCGCGCAAATGGCGTCAAAATTACGGCAGATGTTTATCCCTATCTCGCCAGTTTCGGTGATATGAGTTACCTTTACCCGGAATGGGCAAAGCGTGAATTTGAATTTAATGATGCGGTTGCCAAGCGCCGTGCAGAATTTAAAGAGTTTCTGACGGCAAAGATTAAACGGCGTAATGGCCCGGGAGCGATACTGGTATCTTCAGGGGAATACTCTGGGAAAACGGTTGCTGAAATATCCGAAATTACAGGCAAAGACCCAGAAGATATCATTATGGATTATGGCCATAATGGGCCATCCACCGCGCATTTCATTATGACAAAAGAAACTCAAGATGCATTTATCACCGCCGAGGACGTTTCTATTTCAACGGACGGCAGCCCAACCATGCGCCATCCGCGTTCTTTTGGATCTTTTCCAAAAGTGCTCTATGAATATGTTGTCCGTGATAAAGTCATGTCACTTGAGTTGGCCATTAACAAAATGACCGGCCAAACGGCGGATATCTTTGATATCCAGACCCGTGGTCGCCTTAAAGAAGGAATGGCAGCGGATATTGTTGTTATGGACCTTGAAAATGTTAGGCCCGGGACAGATTGGACAGATGTCTATGCTGAACCTACTGGTTTTGACGCTGTTATTGTTAATGGCATGATTACCGATACAACGGCCGGTTCCGATAGCCGGATAAATGGTCGTATCTTAAGAAAAACAAAAGGGGACTAATCAAATGAAACTATTAAAAAGAATTAGTATCTTTGCCATTGCCGTCATGACGTCAATCTCTATGGCACAAGCAGACGATACCGATGAATTAAAAGCGGAAATTGCCGACCTCAAAGAGCGACTTAGCGATATGCGACACTCTTTTGATCGGGTAAACAAGGGGCTTAAAGATATAATGATGCACAACATTATGGGAGATGTTACTATTATTGAAAAGGTCCGGTTTACAGGGCCCCCACTTGGTAAAGACCATGATTTTTCCGGTGATGGTGAACAAAACCCTCTCTCTTTAACAAATCCATTAAAGTTAAGCGCCTATGTGTTTTTCCCAAAAGATATTGACCCAAGTAAGAAATATCCATTACTTGTTTTCCCTCACCAAGGGGTACACGCCAACTTTGATTTGGAAAATGGCCAGCTTTATCGCGAGCTCATTGCACAGCAATATATCATCATTGCGCCTGACTATCGTGGCTCAACCGGTTACGGTAAACGCTTTTATGAAAGCATCGATTATGGTGGCAAAGAAGTGGACGACGTAAAAGCAGCACGCGATTATATGGTGGAAAATTATAGCGTCGTTGATCAAAACCGCGTTGGCATTATGGGCCATAGTCACGGTGGTATGATCACACTGCTTAACTTATTCAACTTTCCAGATGCTTATAAAGTTGGCTTTGCCGATGTTCCTGTAAGTGATCTGATTGCCCGAATGGGGTATAAAACCCAAGGATATCGCGAACTTTATGAAACAGACTATCATCTTGGTGAAAGCGCCTTTGAAAACCATGAGGAATATATCAAACGGTCACCTGCTTGGAACACCCATAAACTGGAAACGCCATTGATGGTATATGGTAATACCAACGATGATGATGTCAATATTCTAGAAATTCGTCATTTAATAAAATCATTAAAAGCGGACGGCAAGGAATTTACTTATAAAGAATTTGAAGATATTCCGGGCGGGCACAACTTCGCAAGAATGGATCATCCTATCGCACGACAAGCCAGGTATGATATTTATAAGTTCCTTGAGGAACATTTGTCCCCTGAACGAACATTCGGTAATATCAAAGACATGGAGCGCGCGTCATACAAATTTGTATCACGTTAAGCCAACTTTATCGATTAAGGCGCCATTCTTTATAAGCGTCTTGAAGCTGAAATAACCAATAAGCCGTTTGCGCCACGATAGGGCCAAACGGCTTTCCTGCATATTGAAGGCCGAATGGTTCAAAAAGCTTATATCTTTCATCATTGTTAATAATCGCATCAGCCACCACTTCGCCGCCAGCCACTGTTGCTGTCATACCTGAACCCCCAAAACCCTGCGCATACCAGAATCCTGGTTCAAGTTCACCGATTTGTGGCATCTTATGAGCGGGATAGCCCATAAACCCACCCCACGCGACATTCGCTTTTATGCCTTTAAGTTGCGGATATACCACAAGCAAGTCTTTCATCATTATACGCTCAAGCTTTTTACCTTTCGGATTAAACATGGAAACCCGACCGCCCCAAAAAAGACTGTTATCCTTGACTGTTCGGTAATAATTTGACGAAACCCTGTTGTCACTTACCCCCCATTTTCCTTTAATCGCCTCTTTAAGCCGATCACCAAGTGGTTCTGTCAACATCACATATGTTGCCACTGGTAAAGTTGCGTTAGACAACCTAAAATTCAATCCGCCGATATAAGCGCTACAACACATGACGATTTGATCCGCCCTTACCGACCCTTTATCTGTGATGATTTTCCATCCATTTTGGGTTTTCTTAATTTCGATTGCCGGTGTTTTCTCAAAAATTTGCGCGCCAGCTTTTTCAGCCTCTCTTGCGGAATGTCTTACATAATTTAAAGAATGCAGCTGCAAGGCTTGCGGTTTTAAATAGGCATCATGATAATGGTTCGAATGATAATATTCGCGAAACTTGTCTTTTGGCCAAAATTCATAGTGCACACCCATCAAATCATTCATGGATTCAACTTGCTTTTCAACTTTACCAGGTTCATTAAACCATGACACTTCGAAATGTCCATGCGGGTCATCGATTAAGCTCTCTCGTTCATTCCCCATGCGGCGGTTTATGCTATCTAAGGCGGCATTCGTCAGTTGATAAAGTTCTCTCGCATGACTTTCACCGACCATATTGGCGACTTCCCATGGTCCTTTAGAAAAGCCAGAACTGACGAAACCACCATTTCGACCTGACGCGCCCCAACCAATGCGGTTTGCTTCTATAAGGACTGGTTTCTCACCTTTTTCAACCAAACTGTGGGCCGTGGCGACGCCCGCCATACCACCGCCGATAACACATACTGACGTCTTGACGTCATTTCTTAATTGGTCAAAGTCGCATTTATCATCCAGCGTTCTCGAATAATAACTGTCAATATATTCGTTTTTTTCACTGGTGCGCGAATAAGGTTTATCCATTTTATCCTCTATACGAAACACACTTTCTAAGTACTGTTGTATGATAATCTTTTTGCAAATTATATTATAATAGTACATGATAAAAGTGCTATTTTTAAAAAGTGCAAATGGGAGGAACAAATGAAATTAGCGAAGAAGTCGGGGTTTCTTGGCTTAGCTGTTATTGGACTTTTACTGAGTGCATGCGCAGAACAAGCCGCCGATGAAACACAGAACGCAATGAATTCCAATGTAGCAGATGTCGTCTTTAAAGGAGGAGATGTCTATACCGTTGAAGAAAGCCATCCTTGGGCCAAAGGTGTTGCCGTTAAAGGCAATGAAATTGTCGCTATTTTTAATGATGATGCTGAAGCAGATGCCTATATCGGGGATAATACGCGCGTCATTGATCTTAAAGGCCGGATGTTAATGCCAGGTTTTGTAGACGGGCATTCGCATTTAAATGGTGCGGGCGCACAGCTTAATGATGCCAATTTACTGAAAGTCGCTGATGACGCTGCTCTTCGTGCTGAAATAGAACGCATTTTACCCAATATCCCAGAAGGAGAGTGGATCACGCGTGGTCTATGGGGAGCTTATGAGGCATGGGGAGCTGGTGAAGCTGCGGTTGATGCAGGTGCCGGAGCCAACTTCACCGGTCGCTGGAAACCAAACCGTTCCACTATTGATGATCTAACACCAAATACGCCTGTATTTGTATCAAGTTTCGAACGTCCCGCAGAACTTCACCTTGCCAATACGGCAGCATTGCGCGCTGCTGGCTTAGAAAATGAAATATTAGAAGGCATGGCAACCAACGAAGATGGATCGCCGACAGGCCTCATCGAAAAAGGGTCCCCTGCGATTGAAAGAATTCGTGCTGTTATTACACCCAAATCGCATGAAAGAATTTTAAACGAAATACGTTCTACACTTAAACGTATGCGTGAAAACGGGATCGTAGATGTCCATGATATTACCCATGGAAACTATCCAGAATATTATACGGAGCTTCAAGAAGCCGGCGAACTTACAACACGAATTTGGATGCGCGCTGACTTAGCCCGCGCAAAAGAATTTAACGACGCGGGCATTAAAATGGGCACACATCCAGTAACTCGTCTGAAAGACCATTATTTACGATGGGGTGCTTACAAAGGATATATCGACGGCATTATGGGTAACCATAGCGCGCTTTTCTTTGAGCCCTATACGGACCGTCCAGATTATTCCGGCCGCTATCGCCATCACACAAGCGATCACCCTGAATATGAAACAGAAAATATGGATAAAATGTACGCCTATCTGCTTGAAGCTAATAAAGGCGGTTTTAAAGCAAATGTTCACGCTATTGGAACCAAAGGTGTATCATTGATGCTGGACACTTACGAACGCCTACAAAATGATGTTGGTGGGTCTTTAGAGGGATATCGCGTCATTCATAACCAAGTAGTGCGCCCTTCCGATTTCCCGCGCTTTAATCAATTAGGTGTCATAGCGGAAATTAATCCTTATCATTTATCAGACGATATGCGCTGGATGGAAGAACGTATTGGTGTTGAACGCTCCAAGGGGGCATATGCTTTTAATTCGCTCCTTTCCAATGGGTCAACACTTGTGTTTGGTTCAGACTGGCCAGGAACCAATGCGGCTGAATACTATAATCATCCGAAATATCTTTTAAATGCAGCCGTTAATCGCACAACATTACAAGGCACCCCAGAAGGAGGATGGAACCCTCAAGAGAAAATCAGTCTTGCTGATAGTATCGTCGCCTACACAATCAATGGCGCCAACGCCACATTTGAAGGTGATGTGAGAGGTTCACTCAAAGTTGGTAAACTTGCAGATATGGTAATTATTGACCGTAATCTGTTTAATATACAGCCAGCCGATTTGATCAATATGGAAATCGACCTAACCATGGTCGATGGAAATGTTGTTTATGAGCGTGTTGAAAATTAAACAACATTAATTTTTATTTTAAAAGGCGGCTTTTATGCCGCCTTTTTTCTTACCTTTTATTATCTTGCATTTACCTGTAATCCTTCGCATACTTAAAAAAATTAAAATATACAAATGAGGGAAAAATGGGTTGGCTTACTATCCTACCGCAAGTCGTGGCAATTGGCGTTGTGATTTGGCGAAAAGAAGTGATTATGGCCTTGCTCGCAGGGATTTTTACAGCAGAGCTTCTTTTACTTTTTGATGCCTCTAGTGCAACAGCTATTTTTGCCCCTATTGAAACAATAGAACGCATCGTTAGCGTCTTTGAAAGCCCGGGCAATACTCGGGTATTGATATTCTCTCTCGTAATCGGTTGCTTGATTGCCTATATGCGACACTCTGGTGGTGTTTCTGCTCTCGTTGAAATGATGATAAATAAAGGGGTAACGCGAACAAAAAAACAAGCGGGTCTTCTCACTTTCTTTACTGGTATCGTGCTTTTTGTTGAAAGTAATCTTAGTGTCATTACGGCCGGTATATTATCACGAGGCATTTTCGACAAATTCGGCATGAGCCGTGAACGGCTTGCTTATGTGATTGATAGCACCAGTGCACCGGTTTGTATTTTATTACTTCTTAATGGGTGGGGTGCGGTCGCTTTAGCAAACATGCAACAATCCGGTCTTGAAAATGCGGAAGGTGCGCTTGTCGGGTCAATTTTCTATAACTTTTATGCATGGATTGCGCTTATCATTGTGTTGTTCACGATTATGACGGATAGAATTCATGGCCCACTAAAACATTATGAAAAAGCGATGCAACAAAAAGCGGAGGAAGAACAAGCACCCGAGTTTGTAGGAACCAAAGCCAGATATATGATCGTTCCGCTTATTTCCTTAATCGGTTTAATCTTTGCCTTTATGTATTGGACTGGCGACGGCGTTATTCGAAACGGCGATGGCTCACAATCTATTTTATATGCCACCATTCTATCCTGCCTTGTCGCTTATGCTATGATGTTATCCAGTGGCCAATTCACACATATAAAATTAGTAGAAATTGGCTTCAAAGGAATGAATGAACTTATACAGCTTGTTACTATTGTGCTTCTCTCACTCGCCTTAGGTGCTAGTCTTCGTGATCTTGGAACCGGGGCTTTCGTCGCAGGGTTAGCCAGTGAGAATTTACCTCTTATATTAATCGTGCCAATGTTATTCTTAGCATCTTCACTCATGGCGTTCACAACTGGAACTTCATGGGGAACATTCGCTCTTATGATCCCTATTGGCGTACCGTTAATTCAAATGCTAGGACTTCCTCCTGCATTCGTTATATCAGCCGTACTGGGTGGAGGTGTGTTTGGGGATCATTGTTCGCCAATCTCAGATACGACCGTCATTTCTTCATTAGCGGCGGGATGTGATCTTCTTGATCATGTAAAAACACAATTGCCTTATGCTTTAGTCGGCGGCGGTCTGACATTTATCGTTTATATAATCACGGGTCTTTTTATTCTGTAAAATCGTCTTTTGATGGACGACTTTCTTATGAATGCTTAACTTAAGGCACTACTTTAAGAACAACTTTTATCACATCCCAATATAACGTTTTTCGATTCCTTTTAAAGTCGTCTAATAAGGCCTTAAGACAACATTTCAAAAAACTCAAAAAAAACAGCATGTTATCATATGTTGTTGTTTTATTAATATGGTTAATGATAAAGTCGTGCCAAAGAATTGATTGGAAACTTTGCCATCAAAATCAATCTGTTATAATAAAAAACTGAAGTAGTACTTGAATATGAGCGCGGAACAAGAGACAGATCAGGAAAGAAGAATAACTTTTTGTCTTTATGAAAGTTGGGAAAAAATAGCCGGCTCATCCGGATTGCCCGCATTAAAACGATTAAAGAGCCAAGAAATTGAAGCATTCAAATCTAATCTTGTTTTATTAGATCTGAGAAATGGGAAAGATAACCCAATTTTTCAGGTGATCGGAAATGGATTAACAGAAGATCTGGAAGTTGATCTTGTTGGGCGTCCTATAGCCGAGGTGCCGCGCCGCTCTATGTTAAGTCGTGTGACAGATCATTATTTAGAAGTTCTGGCCAACAGGGTCCCAATTGCCTTTGAGGCAGAGTTTGTAAACCGTGAAGGTGAAAAAGCTCTACATCGAGGTATACTTCTTCCCTTCAGTGATGATAATCAAAACATTAATTTTATTCTTGGTGGCGTGCGTTGGATTTTAGCAAAAGATGTTCAATTGGACGAAGACAAGCCAACTATTGAAGAGTTAATGCGCACCATCGCTTCAGGCAGAGATGAGATCACTCTTGAAAATGAAGAAGACGTTTTAAATGAAGATCAACTTGATGCCACCCTTTCTCAAGAAACTACAGACGATACCCTTCAAGAAAGAGATATCGCCGAAACGGCCGTTGATGTTAAAGGGGCGATCGATTTAGAAGATGCTTCTTTTGATGTAAATTCTGTAGCAGAAGAAAAAGTTGTTTTTGAAGAGCCTCATATTGACGAAATATTATTAGAGACGACTTCAGAAGAGGCTAAAACTTCAGAAGAAATATATAATGAAAGCGTAGCGCCAATAAATGCTGATACTGAAACCGACAACGAAGATAATCCCGAAAAAATAAATGAGCCCGAAACGAAACTAATAGTAGAAGAGGCTATCAATCTAGAAGATGTCCCCTCAGAAGAAACGGCTGTCACTGAAGAAAAAGTTGTTTTTGATGAACCCCCGATAAGCGAAACATCAACAGAGACAACTTCAGATGAGATCATTTTAACAGAAGAGGTGCCTTCTGAACTAGATGGTGTTGATAATGATGAGCCAGAAGAAGTCGCTCAAGAAGAGCCGCCCGTCAAAGAGAAACTAAAAAAACGAGCTCGCAAAGGCAGTGTCATTGAAAGGTCAATGGAAATGCTGCTTGGGAAGTCCAAGAAAAAAGATATTTTTGGTCATGAAATAAGATCTGCTGAATCAAAAATTACACTTCCGACACAACCTGATCCAAATGATGAAATTGATATCATAGATGAACAGGCAGACGTCGATTTTGCAGAAAACGAAGGTAATCTTAATCTGCCAGAACAAAATCATGCCGTGGAAAGTTCAGGATCTATAATTGATGAAGACAACACGAGTGAAGATGCATCAATTGTGATTACGAAAGATGCTGATACTGTTTCAGATACAATCTCCGTTTCTTTTGAAGATGAAATAAATAAAGTCATGGATGATGCCGATGATCAACATATCGTTGATGAAGGCAATCCTGAAATCATTACAGAAGATAGTGTCACGATAACAGATTCACCAGATGATGAAATTATCTTAGAAGAAACCACAGAACCTGAACCAGAAGGCTTTGCTAATACTGAAGAAGTCACTTCATATGGCTATGTTGAAGAAGAGATAAATGAAGAACCATCTCTTAAACTAGAAAACGAAATACACGAAGAGATTTCAGCACAAGAAGAAGAACTCCTCGAAACCTCAGTTGCGGAGAGTAATCAATCCAACATTGCACTAGAGACAGGCACGGATGAAGAGAAGGAAGAAATTACTTTTGACGTTACAGAAGCTGAAGATATCGCTGATGATGCGACCATCATAGAACAACAAGTAGCATCCTCAGAACCAATCATTACTGATACTAGCCACGACATCTCGGCACAAAAAGAAGAAAAATCTGAAGAAGAAAATCTGCGGGAACTTCAAGATTCGCTGAAACAGGTAATTCGATATATTAAGAAAGAAGACGCAAGTCATAACAGAAGCAGAGATAGTTTATATA
>Ga0181604_10002705_pt1 | contig 15215 bp, 14 predicted proteins | sample 041ome_12_FD_148663 | JGI IMG/M metagenome (GOLD analysis project Ga0181604, IMG submission 148663) | Coastal salt marsh microbial communities from the Groves Creek Marsh, Skidaway Island, Georgia - 041410US metaG (spades assembly) | ecosystem: Environmental > Aquatic > Marine > Intertidal zone...
TCATGTCGATTAGTGACGATAAGTTCTCTGCAGCGGGTATTGGACGAGGCAACCGATTTACCCGCAGCAAGTTCGTTCGCACCGACGAAATCTGCTGGATTGAGGGTGATTCGCAGGCAGGCCGCGACTGGTTAGCGTGGACACAGTCGTTACAAATCTATCTCAATCGGCATCTTTTGCTGGGCCTATTCTCATTTGAGAGCCACTTCTCCCTCTATAGTCCAGGCGATTATTACAAACGCCACAAAGATGCCTTCAAAGGTGAGGCGAATCGCGTTCTCTCGCTGGTGCTCTACCTTAACCCTGGATGGTCCGCGAAAGATGGCGGTGAACTCGTGCTCTATCCATCGGACACTGAGAGCGAATCGCTTAGCCCGCCTGCTCTGCTCGCAGCTGGGTTGTCATCTGAGACCAAGGTTACCCCGCTTATGGGGACTTTAGTGCTTTTTCTTAGCGAAGATTTCCCCCACGAAGTCTTGCCCGCCACTCGCGACCGCTACGCCATCGCCGGCTGGTATCGCATAAACACCTCGGTAAGCGACAGAGTCGACCCGCCGCGGTAGACGCTAACTCGGCACCGGAATCTTCAAGGTCTCTTTAACCTGTTCCATCACCACGTAGCTCGTCGACTCCTGTACGCCGGGTAGGGTGAGCAGGGTATCGCCAAGCAACGCGCGATACGCACCCATATTTGCGACCCGAGCCTTGATTAGGTAGTCGAAATTGCCCGATACGAGATGGCATTCTTGAACCGACTCGAGCGCCAGCGCTGCCTCTGTAAACTCGGCGAAGATGTCTGGCGACTTGCGAGAGAGGCGAATCTGCACAAACACCACAAGGCCTGCCTCCAGCTCTGCCGGATTGAGGATCGCACAATAGCCGCGGATCACTCCATCGCGCTCCATTCGCTTTACTCGCTCCATACATGGGGTAGTGGTAAGACCTACCCTGCGGGCAAGCTCGGCATAGCTTATGCGACCGTTAGCCTGCAGCTCTCTGAGGATTTTTCGATCGATTTTAGATAGAGATTTTGGCTGCTTCATAGACATATGCCAGATAAATTCACTAATAATTTATCATAAAAGCAGACTTTATCTCATTTAATGGTGCAAATGTAAGGATATTTGCCAATTGTATTTTTGGCCCCTTGGCTATACTTCTCGTTGTACTGTCTGCGTGTATTTTGCGCGTGGAAATCCAACATGACTCATGAGGAGAATGACAATGCTGGTAGGTGTCCCCAAGGAAATAAAGAACCACGAATATCGCGTCGGTTTAACTCCGGCGGGCGTCCGCGAGCTTGTTAGCGCGGGCCATCAAGCGCTTGTCGAGACGCAGGCGGGCATCGCTATCGGCTTCACCGATGATCAATATGCCGACGCGGGCGCAGAACTTGTCGCTACTGCTGCCGAGATATTCAAGCGTGCCGAATTGATCGTGAAGGTAAAAGAGCCACAGCCGAGTGAGTGTACACAGCTTCGAGCAAATCAGACGCTGTTCACTTATCTGCACCTTGCGCCAGATCCCGAGCAGACCAAACTACTCCTCGCTTCGGGTGCAATATGCATAGCTTATGAAACGGTAACCGGTCCAAATAATTCTCTGCCGTTACTCGCGCCAATGAGCGAGGTAGCCGGCAGGATGTCTATTCAGGCAGCGGCCCTGTGCCTCGAAAAATCGAGAGGAGGTAGCGGCGTCCTCCTTGGAGGCGTTCCGGGTGTCGAGGCGGGTAAGGTTGTTGTACTCGGCGGTGGCGTGGTTGGTTTGAATGCTGCTCGCATGGCGCTCGGCCTCGGCGCTGAGGTCACGATACTCGATCGGTCGCTGCCGCGGCTGCGCCAGATAGATGAACTGTTCGACGGGCGGATTAAATCGCTCTACTCGACTACCGAGGCGATCGAGAGCCAGCTTAGAACGGCCGATGCGGTCATTGGCGCGGTGCTAATCCCGGGTGCTTCTGCGCCTAAACTAGTGACACGCGATATGCTCGGAGTTATGAAGCCCGGCTCGGTGCTCGTGGATGTAGCAATCGATCAAGGCGGTTGTTTCGAAACGAGCCGCGCCACAACGCATCAGGACCCGATTTACGTAGTCGATGGCATCATTCATTATTGTGTGGCGAATATGCCGGGTGGCGTAGCGCGCACGTCGACGTTCGCGCTAACCAATGCCACGCTGCCCTTTGTGATGAGTCTTGCGAACAAAGGCGCAGAGGAGGCTCTGCGCAGTGACGCACATCTGCTCAATGGCCTCAACGTTTACCGCGGCGTGCTCACGGTGAAGGCCGTCGCCGAGGCGCAGGGACTCAGCTTCGTTGAGCCTGCCGAGGCGCTTCAGTACGGTGGATTGCAAGTTAGCGCGTAGCCTCGATCCATGCATCGATTTTGGCTTCGAGCATGCCCATGGGTAGCTGGCCAGAACCTAAGATTTGATCGTGGAATTCACGGATATCGAAGTTTTCCCCCAAGGCCGCTTCGGCCTTGGCGCGGATAGCTTGTATGCGCAGCATGCCAATCTTATAGGCGGTAGCCTGCCCAGGATTATTAAAATAGCGGCGTATCTCTGACCGCACCGAGGGCTCAGGTCGCGGCGAATTCGTGAGTGCGTACTGAACCGCCTCATCCTGAGTCCAGCGCTTCGCGTGTATCCCCGTGTCTACGACTAAACGCACCGCGCGCCAAATCTCGCCTGACAGTCGGCCAAAATCTGCATAGGGGTCTTCATACCCCCCCATCTCCTTACCAAGTCCTTCGGCGTAAAGTCCCCAGCCCTCGCTAAACGAGGTATATCCTTTGTTGGCTCGGAAGGCGGGAAGCCCTTCGAGCTCCTGCTGGATCGAAATCTGCATGTGATGCCCTGGGACGCCTTCGTGATAGGCCAGATTTTCAAGGCGATGTTTAGACGCGGCGCGCATATCCGACAAATGGACATAAAACGTACCCGGGCGCGAGCCGTCCTTAGTTCCGCGTGCATAGTGTGCAGCGCCGCCATCCTGTTCGCGGAAGGGTTCAACGCGCCGAACCTGCAAACCCGCCTTGGGTAGAATGCCGAAGAACTCGGGAAGCTTTTCGTAGGTGGCGGCGAGGATTGCGTCGGCGTCGGCGATGTAAGCGGCTCGGCCTTCGTCCGTATTAGGGTGATAGAAACGGTCGTCGTTACGGATGAAGGTAAAGAAGTCCTGTAGCGACCCTTCAAAACCAACGCGCGCTTTAATTGCTTCCATCTCTGATTGGATGCGAGCGACCTCGCTGACACCAGTGTCAAAAATTTCGTCCGCAGTAAGGGGCAGGGTTGTCATGCGCTCGAGGCGCTGCTGATAATACGCCTCGCCATCGGGCAATGACCAAGAACCTTGGGCAATGTCTGAAACATTGGCAAGGTCAGTGGTGAGCCATGCGCTAATCTCTGCATAAGCGGGCTGCATATTGTCCAAAATCGCGGTGCGTGCTCGTTCAAGGAGAGCGTCGGCGCGCGCTTGGTTGAGTGTGCCCGCAGCAACCAGCGCACTGAACTTATCGGTGATGTCGTCCCAGAGTGCCGAACTGCCGATGTCGTTAAAAGGCTCTCCGGTGGTTATCCGTTTGATCTCGCTCAACGCCTGCTGATAATCGAAATACGGCGGGCGTATGCCATCCTCCGCGGCGAGCTGTGCGCGTGTGAGGTATTGCAGCAGGTAGCGACCGCTCTGCTCTAGTCGGGAAATATAGTCGAGTGCATCCTGCTCCGTGTCTACAACGTGATAGTTGATCAGGCTGTTAGGCAGTGAGGCTTGGGGGCCATTGCGGCCAAAGATAAAGCCATGGCGCCGAAACGGAACTGACTGCTCGGCTTGAGTGAGCTGATACACCCAGAGATCAAAAGAGCGTTTCGCCTCGTCGCTGAGCTGGGCGTAGTCGAATTCGCGTCGAAGCCGCGCAACCGAATCTCTACGCCACGCAAGCTGCGCATCGCTCGCGGCTTCGGAGACATCGTCTAGCTCTCCGTGGGCACTCTTGTCGCCTAAGCGAGTCTTCGCTAGCGGCGAGAAATCAAGCTCTCGAGCGTATTCGGCATCAAGCCATGCGGTAAGCCGCTGTGATTCGCTTGTCGCTAGGGTCGTCGCAGGTAACGCTGACGCGACCGTTGCTGATGAGTCGTTGGGCCCGCAGGCCTCCAAGCCGAAGCAGCTAACAAGTGTAAGTAACGCGAGGGAAAAACGACGAAGCGGAGATGTCTCGACGATTGATGTGTTATGAAAAGGCATTAATCTTAGTCCTAATTCGCTTATGGTGGCTCACGCTTTCTCGCTTACGCACTGAAGCGAGTCGAAGATGTGAAATTGAAAGACAGCACCCGTGTTCGGTTTCAGGATAGAAGCAAACCAACAATGTGTCCATGAGCAAAGTTTGGGTGTTGCTTTGTGGATTAACCCCTCCGCCTATTGCATAATCTCGGCCCCGCCGATCAAATGGATTTCTCTTATGTGGTTTAAGAATCTTCGCTTTTATACCTTTGCCAAACCTCTCGCTCAATCGTTCGAAGAAATCGAAACGGCGCTCGCCGACAAACTATTCGAGCCCTGCGGATCCATGGAAAAGGCACGATTGGGCTGGGTAAGCCCGCTAGGGCGTGAAGGCGAAATGTTAAGCCACGTGCAAGGACCTTACCTGATGCTCTGCTCGCAAAAGCAAGAACGTTTGCTGCCTGCATCCGTTGTAAACGAAGCCACCGAGGAGAAGGTTGCCGAGCTCGAGGAGCGTCAAGGACGCAAGATCTACCGAAAGGAAAAGCGTCAGATTCGCGACGATGTCTTCGTGACTCTCTTGCCCCGCGCGTTCACTCGTAATCAGCAAACTTTTGCCTATTTGTCGCTCGCCGACAACATGCTGATCGTGAACTCGAGCAGCGCGCCGAAAGCTGAAGAGCTCATTACCCTCCTGCGAGATACGCTTGGGTCGCTTCCGGTCGAGATACCTTCGACCAATCGCGCGCCAGCAGATGTGATGACTCGCTGGCTTCGCGAACAGCACGGCAGCAACAATTTTGTGATCGATGAAGAATGCGAGTTGTTCAATCCCATCGACGGCGGCAACGTTGTACGCTGCAAGGGTCAGGATTTATTCAGTGAAGAGATACAGGCACATCTAAGCGCGGGCAAGCAGGTTAAAAGTCTCGGTGTGACATGGAATAGCGTGGTTAGCTGCGTCTTGTCCGAAGACCTTTCGATAAAGCGCGTAAAGTTCGTCGGCATGAACGAGGAGCGTGATCAGGGTGACGCCGAAACGGCTGCCGAAAAATTCGATCAGGAATTTGCGGTGATGACGCTCCAGCTCACAGACTTCTTCAAAGACTATTTCGCTGCCTTTGGTGGACTAGAACAAAGCAACGGCGCAAGCAATTAGTCGGCGTGAGCAATTAAACAGCGTAAGCAGTAGGAATCCCCGCTTCAATGGATATCAATAATAAAATTGCCGAGGAACTCGGCGTGATGGTGCAGCAGGTTGCTGCAACGATAGCTCTCCTCGATGAGGGGTCGACGGTCCCCTTTATCTCGCGCTATCGCAAAGAAGCAACGGGTGGTCTCGATGACCTGCAGTTGCGAGATCTCGAAGTACGCCTACGGTATTTACGCGAACTTCAAGAGCGTAAGCAGGCGATCGTTGCAAGTATTGTCGAGCAGGGCAAACTCACACCTGAGCTCGAGCAAAAAATCACTGCCGCTGAAACAAAATCGATTCTCGAAGATCTCTATCTCCCTTACAAAAAGAAGCGCCGTACCAAGGCAATGATTGCTATCGAGGCGGGCATCGAGCCTCTCGCGGATAAACTCTTAGAGGATCCGACACTTGATCCCGACCAAGAAGCGGCGGCGTTTGTCGATACCGAAGCAGGATTTGCAACCCCAAAAGAAGTGCTGGACGGCGCGAAACAAATCCTGATGGAACGTTTCGCCGAGCACCCGGAGCTTAGCGGAAGTCTCCGCAACTATCTCTGGGAGGAGGGCGTGTTGCAGTCGCGTGTGGTCGAAGGTAAAGAAAGCGATGCGGCGAAATTCCGCGATTATTTCGACTACGACGAGCCGCTAAAACGCGTGCCCTCGCATCGCGCACTCGCCATCTTCCGCGGCCGCAAGGAAACCTATCTGCAGGTGGTTATCGCCACCCCCGCGGCAGTAGCCAATGCCGACAAGACGCGTACTGATATTGTACCCGAACGTGCAGAGCTGATGATTGCAAACACGTTCGGTATTGCCGAAAAGGGCAGGGCGGCGGATCGCTGGCTTGCAGAAGTGGTCAAATGGACATGGAAAATTAAACTTCTCACGCGCTTAGAGTTAGACCTATTGGGTCAGCTCCGCGACAGCGCTGAGGAAGAAGCCATTCGAGTATTTGCCGAGAACATGAAAGCCATTCTGCTCGCCTCACCTGCAGGCAGCAAAGTGACTATGGGACTCGATCCCGGCCTGCGTACCGGCGTTAAAGTGTCGCTCGTCGATGCGACAGGAAAGTATCTAGAGGACACGGCGATATACCCGCACGCGCCAAAGAACCAATGGGATCAATCGATCGCAACACTCGCTGCGTTATGTGAGAAGCATAACGTAGAGTTGATCGCGATAGGTAACGGAACCGCGTCGCGTGAAACAGACAAGCTCGCGAGTGAACTTCTCAAGAGGCATCCGGAGCTGCGCGCGCAGAAAGCAATGGTAAGCGAGGCCGGTGCATCGGTGTATTCTGCAAGCGATATAGCCCGCGAAGAATTTCCAGACTTAGATGTCACCGTTCGCGGGGCAATTTCGATTGCTCGACGCCTGCAAGATCCGCTTGCAGAATTAGTAAAAATTGAGCCCAAGTCGATTGGCGTGGGTCAGTATCAGCATGACGTCAGTCAAATAAAGCTGGGACATTCATTAGACGCCGTCGTCGAAGATTGTGTGAACGCTGTGGGGGTGGATGTGAATATGGCGTCTGCACCACTGCTACGGCGTGTATCGGGGCTCAGCGCCTCTATCGCAACTAACATTGTCGCGTACAGAAATAACAACGGCGCGTTTAAAACGCGCGCCGATCTTAAGGCAGTACCAAGGTTCGGTGAGAAAAGCTTCGAGCAGGCGGCAGGATTCCTGCGAATTGTCGATGGTGAGAACCCACTGGACGCGTCGGCTGTGCATCCTGAATCGTATTCGGTTGTCGAAAAAATAGGCGCGGCAGGGCAAAAATCGGTTAATGATTTGATCGGTAACGTGAGCTATTTGAAGTCGCTGGATCCGAAAGTGTTTGTCGATGAGCGTTTCGGATTGCCGACAGTAACCGACATTCTTGCCGAGCTTGAAAAGCCCGGTCGAGACCCGCGGCCAGAATTTAAAACCGCAGACTTCAAAGACGGCGTCGAAAAAGTGTCTGATCTCGAAGTGGGTATGACACTTGAAGGTGTCGTCACTAATGTGACTAACTTTGGCGCTTTTGTTGATATCGGTGTTCACCAAGATGGACTTGTGCATATCTCGGCGCTGTCCCATAGCTTTGTCAAAGATCCTCATACGGTTGTTAAGACAGGCGACGTAGTAAAGGTCAAAGTGATGGAGGTTGACGTAAATCGGCAAAGGATTGGTTTGTCGATGCGCCTGGATGACGATCCAGCGACACGCCAGGCCGAGTCCGCAAACCGGGGGCGTAGCAATGGCGCTCGTACTAGCGATCGACAGCAGTCACAGCAGCGTTCGAGTGCGCCAGTGAAGACCGGCACTCTAGGCGATTTGTTGAAAGGTGCGATGAAAAAGTAACATTTATGGCACTTAAACCAACTATCTATAAAATGAAGCTAGCGCTAACGGATCTTGATCGAGAGGTCTACGAGAACCTTAGCCTCACGGTGGCGTGTCATCCATCGGAGACGCTCGAGCGCATGATGGTGCGCGTGCTTGCTTACTGCCTCAACGCCTGTGAAGGACTCGAGCTGTGTAAAGGGCTGAGTGATACTGAGGAGGCCGATCTCTGGGCGCACTCACTCGACGGTTCTCTTGCCCTTTGGATCGACGTAGGAGAACCAACGATAGAGCGTATAAAAAAGGTGTCTCGTCTTGCGCCAGATGTTCGCCTTTATAGTTTTAATTCCAAGTCCCCGACCTGGTGGGAACTATCGTCTCCCGAAATTGCTAAGTTACCCATCAGCGTTTTTCGCTTCGATTGGGTAGGTGTGCAAGCTCTCGCAAAGACGGTTGAACGGACGATGGAGTTCTCGATAACCGTCAGCGAAAGCAGTTTGTTCGTCTCGACGCCAGCCGGCGACTGTGAGCTTCATTTAGAGCAGCTGCAAGATGGCTCAGCCTTAAGACGATAGGTCTGGCCGTTAGTTATTCGAACTCGAATTACTTCTTTAACCCTGTCGCACCCCTAGCCAACAAGTTAGAACGTTGGCCGTCCTGTAGGACTCTTAGACCACAAACCTTCCTGATTTTTGTCCTCAAAAATACTTTCTGAATCAACTAAAAAATTCTTGTAGAAGATGCCACATAGGCAGTATAAAGCGCGCGTTGAAACACGTGGTCGTGCTAGCACGCACCGAACTCAGCGCGCTGTTCTTGGGATAAGTGTCTATGCAGTATCAGGCACTTGTTTTGGCAATGTGGAATAACCACATGATTTGGGTTCTCGGCAGTAGTCGCCTTATTAGAGAAACAGGCTTCGATTGTCCGCGACCGGTCGTTATTTGGAGAAAATTAACGATGCTCTATCCTGCTAGCTTTGGGGACAACCCCCTTTACCCAAAAGATACAGACTTCCGTGTGATCCGAAAGGACGACACAAATGGTTTCGGCGTAATCTCCCTAAGGTCGTTTAAGTGCGGAGAAATTGTTGCCGCTATGGCGGGTGAGAGAGTCTCTGATATTCGTCAACACACCCTGCAGATCGATGACATTACGCATCTGCACGATACCTATTTTTCGGGCTATTTCTTACATTCTTGTTCGCCAAATATTTCGTTAGATATGCGAAATATGCTGATCACAGCGGTGAAAGATATTGCTGCCAACAGCTATTTAACGATGGACTATGCGGAAACCGAGCAAGTTTTGTTTAGGCAGTTTGCCTGCGCCTGTGGAAGTGAAAACTGCCGCGGTTGGATAACCGGCAACCAAGAAATTCACCCTGGTTTCATCCAGGAAGCTATGGCGTGCGGACCCGACGCTGCTTAGCGCAAAAAAAACGAAACAGCAAAAAGTACAGACACTGCAGCGCCGAGTCAGTCTCGAGCGCTGTTTTTTGCGTCTGTAGAAATTTTTAATACTCTCCGAAAGGAATACCGAAGATGATGAATGCCGAAGAATCACAGCGCTGGTGGCAACGAGACGACCTTGCCTATCGCGGTGAAGAGCTATTTTTTGCTGGCTTAGCAGTGTCAACGCTCGCGAAACGTTTCGGTTCTCCTGCCTTTGTCTATTCTTTCGCGCGCGTCCATGAAAATCTCGAGCGCGTTCACGCCGCACTTCGCGATGCGAAGCTACCTGCTGGCTACACGCTGCTCTATGCGATGAAGGCGAATCGATTTGCGCCATTGCTCACGAGTCTTCAGCATACGGGTCTCTGTGGGATCGACGCGTGTTCTCCGCGCGAGGTCGAGCACGCCGTCAGCTGCGGTTTCAGACCAGATCAGATTTCGTTTACCGCAGGCAGTCTTTCGCGACGAGACGTCGATGCGCTTGCGTGTTTCGATGGACTTTTTGTCGACTGTGATTCGCTACATGCGATTAAAACTTGGGGTGAAATTAAACCGGGCTCGTCGATCGGCATCCGCGTTAATCCGGGTATGGGCGTTAGCCGCGCCGACAACGACAAACTTCAGTATGCCGGTGTCGCAGCCACGAAATTTGGAATCTACGAAGAGCAATTGCAGGAGGCCCTGAGCCTAGCGGCCCATTACAGCCTCAAGATTACGAAAATTCACTTCCACACTGGCTGCGGCTATCTGACTGCCGAATTGCCACAGTGGGATCGCGTGTTGGGCGCGTGCTTGGAAAAATTCGTTGAGCGGTGCCCGGACGTCACCACGGTCAACGTTGGTGGAGGCTTAGGCGTGCCTCACGTTGCGAGTGACGGTGTTCTCGATCTCGCTGAATGGAGCCGTGTGCTGAACAAGCACTTTGGACATCGCCAATACAAAGTGGAACTCGAGCCTGGTGAATACTTGCTTAAAGATGCCGGTATTTTGATCCTAGGAAAAACATTTGAAGAGACTAAACAGACGTCACGGTTTGTTGGTGTTGACGCGGGATTCAACATTGCGCCGGAGCCTGCTTACTACAATCTTCCTTTTCAGCCACTGGCGCCGATTTGTAGGGGCGAGCTTAGGCAGGTGACAGTGGTGGGTAATATCAACGAAGCGCTAGATGTGTGGTATCGCGATGCCTGGTTGCCTGAACTGAGCGAGCAAGAATATTTGGTGCTAATAAATGCCGGGGCTTATTCGGCATCTATGGCTTCTAATCACTGTATGCGCGGCGACGGTAATCCACTCGTTCGTGAATTTCTGATACCAAATACGAAGAAGCAGTCTCTGTGAGTAGTTTTTTAAATATAGAGATTCGTTTGTGCCAGAATCTGCTATTCTCACAAAGATTAGTCGGAGGAATTCAATGGACAGCGAACTCTTTGTAAAGCGCATTACGCTTAAGGCAAATCTTGAGAAGCTTGCAGGCAAGATAAATGCTGCGCAATGGGACGAAGGCAATGCGTTGCTCGACGGGGGGTATACCGCTGATTCTCTTGAGTGGTATTTGCGAGGGGAGGGGAATTTCTTCTTTGCCTGTTTCATCGGATCAGACCTCGCTGGCATGGCCTCGGCGCAGCTATTGCCTCGCGCCTATGGAAAACACAGTACGCTCTATGTGGATGAGCTCGATACGGCGGTTAACTTTCGCAGGCGTGGGGTTGCAACGGCATTGATGACCGAAATTAAACAACTCGCCGAAGAAACTAACAGCAATGAACTTTGGCTCGGGACTGAAAAAATCAACACCAGCGCCCAGAGGCTATACGAAAAATTGGGGCCAGACAGCGTTGAGGAGTTCGTCGGCTATACGTGGAATCTAGAGGATTAATCAGCAGTCCAAAGCGTTTCTTAGTCAGTAGATCGCTCAAATAGGGTTCGGTATTTTCGCGTCTGATACCCTATCGCGATACCGCCGATAACGCCTGGCGCTACCCAGAGTACGATGCTATAGCCCCTAACTGTATCGCCGAACACCTCGCTTAGAAAGTTCAGGCCGCCGAAGACAAAGAACGCGGTATAGGCAGCAATGCCTGAGGCGATTAAGCCATTAAGATGTTCCGTCCACCATTCCTTCGTACGTGTTACAGGCTTCAAGGCGAAATACAGGCAGCTTGCCGAAGTATAGATTTCGAACACACCAAAAAGAATGAATAATATCGAGCCTGTTGCGAGTCCGTTTACAGAGAGTCCGAGTCCCGCAACGATAAGTGCAGCGCAGAGGCCGAGTTGGATCGGTTCGCGCAGCGCGCTTCGGTCCTCTTTGCCCTGCACTGTGAGCCAGCCATGACGTGTTGATAGTAAGACAAGCAGGGATATCGAAAATAGAAATAGGGCGAAATCTCGAACCTCACGACTGACAGCGACGGCGCGGGCAGGCTCTAAAGCTATGCCTGGAGCATGCATCGCAAGTGGGAAAAGCAAATCTAATGTAGTGACAGTGATACCAGAAAAACCAACTGCATACATTACAACCGCGAAATAGCGGCCAAATTTTTTGTGATTAAGATTTCCTTTACGTGTTACCACGGGAATCCAGAAGAGTAGCAGGCCGCAGCTGCCGAAAGCCACGTGAAGACGTATCACATTCTCATGCACCCAATGCAGTATTTCCATCTCCGCTCTCCCTAGAATCAGTTTGTCTATGCGTCATTTTTAGAGGCGTTTATTCAAAAGTGCTCATTCAGAAGTGCTTATTCAGATGTCTATTCAGAGGCTCTTAGCATCACCTTTCCTAAAATCTTTACTTGTGTCAAGGCCGCGAATTAAAGGCAGATCTTCTCACTTAATTGACTGCTATACTGAACAGATCGGCGGTAACGCGAATCGCTAACTACGCGCGCCTAAAATCGGATAGAAGGGATGCAGCAATGAATGGTGACAAAACGGGCGAAAGCAGATTGAAACCGCGGTCAGTCGAGTTGCTGCGTGAGCCAGTTGAGCTATACAAAGTGCTTAAATTCGAAGGCTTGGTGGCGAGTGGTGGTGAAGCGAAAGCGGCGATTGACGCAGGTCTTGTGTTCGTAAACGATAAAATAGAAAAGCTGAAGCGCAAGAAATTGGTTAACGGCGACACGGTGCGCATGGGTGAAGAGTCCCTGATCCTCAAATTAGCTGAGGATTACGATCCAGCCTCAAAGCCGGTCAAAGCGAAAGCCAGTAAAATTGCGCCTGCACCTCCCGCCAAGAAGGACTGGCGTCGAAAGAGGACGCCGGCTCAGATCGATGCCGACGCCGGCGTGGTGTCAGACCGGAAGCCTCAAGGCGTTTCGAAAGGAGGCAATCAGAGAGCGACGCGTCCAACGCTTGGCGCGTTGAGTAAAAAAACGCGCCAGGGAAGTTAATTTTATTCCATGCGCGCATATTACCAGTCGAGGTCATCGGGAATCGCAAAGTCAGCATAGGCCTGCTCTTCGAGTTCGAGCTTAGTGAGCTGCTTTGGATTCGCGATCGTCACAAAATGCTCAGCGCTACGTTCTTGAATCTTGTGCGCCACATCCACAGGCACAACGACATATTTTCCGTCGACTTTTGATTCGACAACGGCTAGCGTGCCACCGCTGAGCTGTTCGCGAGTGCGCGCGTCTACCCAAATTTGTTTGACTTTGTTTTCATGCTTGAAGTTGAATTTTAGCTCGCCTCCAACCTTCATTGCATTTGCTTCGATTAGCTGTCTGATTTGCGCCATTTTCGCGCGCCACTCTCCGTCGCGATTCCGTTCTTCGTTGAGCTTTCGATCGCGTTCGATCTGCTCTTGGCGCTGTTTTTTAAGCGCTAACTCTGTTTCCTGCTTGGCGTTTTTCTTAACAGTTTTTTTCTGCTGAGGTTGCTTGCTCTCTTTGCGCTTGGCGCGCTCAAGCTGTTTCGCTTTTTTCTCATCAACGAGGCCAGACTTCTTAAGTTGATCTTGTAATGACAAACCCACGCGAGCTTCCCCTTGTATTTATCTTTCGGACAGATGACGCAATGCTACAAAAAAATCCTGACATAACGTATGCAAACGATAGAGTGAATGTTACCGGCGTACTAACTCTATGGCTAGCAGATGCCGCACAACGCAGCTCAAATTGTACTATCCCAGCGCTGTTTCATCGAGAATCTTTGCCTAAACCCCTCATCTTGGTTAGTCTTGGTGGAAACGGGTATATGAGAGCAACGCCATGTTAGATGTCTTAATTGTAGGAGCCGGCATATCCGGCATTAGTGCCGCCTGTCATCTTGAGAAGCGCTGCGCTAATAAGCGCTATGCGGTACTCGAAGGGCGCGACAATGTGGGCGGAACTTGGGACTTATTCCGCTATCCAGGTATTCGATCCGACAGTGACATGCATACTTTCGGTTTTAGTTTCAAACCGTGGACAAACCCTAAATCTATTTCGGACGGTGAATCAATTCGCGAGTATCTGAAAGAGGCGGTTTCCGAGTATGGAGTCAAAGATAAAATTCGCTTCGGTCATAAAGTCGTTTCAGCTAACTGGGATAGCATGCGCGATGTCTGGCTTGTCACTGCAACGAATGTTGCCGGTGAGACGGTCGAAATTGAGACGCGCGTACTTTTCATGTGCAGCGGTTACTACAACTACGCCGAAGGTTATACGCCGGACTATCCAGGGTTAAGTAATTTTAAGGGCCAGCTGATCCATCCGCAAAAATGGCCAGAGGATCTTGACTACTCAGGTAAGAAAGTTGCAGTAATTGGCAGCGGCGCGACGGCAGTGACGATTGTCCCAAACATGGTCGATAAAGCCGCGCAGGTGACAATGATTCAACGTTCGCCAACCTATATGTTTTCGCGCCCGGCAAAAGACGCAGTCGCGAACTTCCTCGGCACTGTATTGCCTAGCAAGTGGGCTTATGCGCTTACTCGCTGGAAGAATATTTATTTTCAGAACGCGACTTACAAAGGGGCGCGTAAAAATCCGGAAAAAACTAAAAAGCTTCTATTAGATAGCGTACGGAAATCACTAGGCGACGACTACGACATCGATACGCATTTTACGCCGCGCTATAACCCCTGGGAGGAACGCCTCTGCCTTATTCCTGACGATGATTTCCTATCAGCTGTGAAAAGCGGTTCAGCAGAGGTGGTAACCGATACGGTTGATAAATTTGTCGAGAATGGCGTTTTAATGTCATCGGGTAGATTGGTCGAAGCAGATATTGTGGTGAGTGCAACAGGTCTTAACATGCAGTTTATGGGGGGCGTAGAATTTTTTATCGATGAGGTGAAACTCGATCTTAGCAAAAAATACTACTATCAGGGCATGATGTTTTCGGGCGTGCCTAATCTCATTCAGACATTTGGCTACATCAATGCTTCATGGACACTGCGCGCTGACCTCAACTCGATATTCGTCTGTGACTTGTTGCAAGAGATGGACAGAAAGAACGCAAGTCATTGCGTGCCAAAGTTGCGTCCCGAGGATGCTTCGATGGTGCCACAGCCAACTATTTCGGGCTTTAATCCTGGATATATGCAGCGCGGGATTCATGAGTTTCCGAAACAGGGTGAGCATGCCCCATGGCATAACACTCAGGACTATTTGCTTGATCGAAAAATCCTTAAGAGCAACCTTTTTTCAGACGGCGTGCTTCAATTCGGGCAAGCTGATTGCAAAGATTCGGCTAACAAAGCGCCCGAAACTAATGAGACTCACGAAACTCACGAAACAAAAGTCGCGTAATGAGTCACCGATGAGTCTTCGGGACTTTTGAGCGCCTCCTAGAAAGAGGCGTTGATAAGCGGTTAGAAATTATCCGGGTTCAGTTCATCGTGATCGGAGTAGACGCGAGTCTCGCCCGCGAGACAAGGGAAGTCGCCTACACAAGAGAAGGGTGGGACGAATCCCTCAGGCATCATCTCGAGGGAATACAGAGGCGTGTTCACGTCTTCTGTTTTTATGCACTGTCTAACTTTCCGTCGACTTCCGACTCTTGGCTTGCTTTCACAAACGATACGCTGCGTGTCC
>Ga0181604_10002725_pt1 | contig 15181 bp, 10 predicted proteins | sample 041ome_12_FD_148663 | JGI IMG/M metagenome (GOLD analysis project Ga0181604, IMG submission 148663) | Coastal salt marsh microbial communities from the Groves Creek Marsh, Skidaway Island, Georgia - 041410US metaG (spades assembly) | ecosystem: Environmental > Aquatic > Marine > Intertidal zone...
CTAGGAGAAGTAAATTACCCTAGTAATATCTTTATGCTTTGGACAGCTTCAGAACTTGAAACCATTGGGATTTATGAAATCGTTATCGACAACACAAACTTAAAAGATAAAGAGTATTACATCAACACCAATCAAAGCTTTGACTTTGCAGACGGTGTGGTAACAGCTTCATACGGCGTGGCAACTGCTAAACCTTTAGATGATATTCTATGGCAAGAAGGCGATGAAGATATGCCAGAAAATACTTCTGTAGGCGATGTAAAGCAACCGGGAATCCGTCAAGGCTATAAAGACACTATCAACGCACAAGCCGGTGGTATCTTACAAAGCACTGACTGGATGGTTGTCAGAGCTGCAGAAGGTGGTACACCAGTACCAAGCGATATCTCAACTTGGAGAGCTGCAGTGCGTACAAAGTCTAATGACATGTGTACAGCTATTGATAATGCTGCAGACGTAGATGCTTTAGCAGCTTTATACGCTTATACAAATACAGGTACTGAAGAAAGTCCTGTTTACACAAGACCTTTAGGTGAGTTTCCAGAACTAGGAGCATAAGATGGAACTATCAGCATATATTATTTGGAACATCTTTATAACTTTAGTCTTAGCCCCTATCTGGTTTCAGATTAGGCAGAATGCTGGAGAGCTTAGACGACATGATATATTGCTGAACAAAACACGTGAAGAGATTGCAAAGAATTACGTAACTAAAGATGAGTTAAGAAATGATATGACAATCATCATGGAAAGAATGGATAAAATCAGTGAAAAACTTGACAAACTGTTTGAAGTTAAGTAAAATGGTAGTAAAGAAGAAAAAAACTAAGAAGCTTCCTGCTTCAACCTTAGTTATCTCTATTGCTACCGTGCCTTCAAAAATGTTGAAGAAATTAACACGTAGGAAAAAGAATGCCAAAAAATAAAAAGAAAAGAACTAAAAAGTACAGAGCTACTTATAAAACAGACGGTCGTGTAGACATGAGTCAAGGCGGTAGGGTCGGTTATAGGCTTGGAAAGGTTGTAGTAGATAGAGAAACTGGTGAAGTTTTAGAAAACTTTAAAGCAGTTCCAACTAAAACACCTGTTCCTACAAGAACACCTACACCTGCTCCTGCTCCTGCTCCAACAAGAGCACCAGCTCCAGCACCTAGACCTGCTCCAGTTTATCGACCAGAGCCTATTAATGTGCCAGTTAGCAGAGTACCAACTCCTGCCCCTGCACCAAGACCAACTCCGGCACCTAGACCAGCTCCAACACCTGCAGCGACGACTGGACCGACTCCTGCTCCTACAAGAGCACCAGCACCTGCACCAGTATTAGAAACTAGAAATGCTCGTGCTGAAGCTATTATACAAAATAGAGAAAACAATAGGGGTCAAGTAGAGTTTGACCAAAGCTATGATTTTAATATCCCCGGTACTCCCGGATATAATCCTAATTTACCAACTAGATATCCAGATATTGATATACCCGGTATTACACCAACACCAGCTCCTACTCCTGCACCTACACCTTCACCTGACATGGTCGATGCAACGACTAGAGCAGAACAGCTAGTCTCTGGAGATATGACAGGTGTTCCTCAAGTTTCTGATGCTGTTAAAGTAGAAGCAGGTAAAGCTGGAGTTGCTAGGAGAATGGATGTTCCAACAGAATTAGAAGCTGTTGAAGCAGTAGCACCTGAAGCTCCTGAAGCTCAAGTTGTTACTGGTGTAGAACAAGCAGAAGCTCCTACTCCTTTAACTGCTGCACAAATAGAAGCAGCACAGATTACAGAAGCTCCTGAAGTTGCTGTAGCTGAAGGTGAAATCAGACCTGAAGCATTAGCAGAAGCTGCAGAAGTAGAACGTGTGGCTCCTATTGAAGCTGCTAAGGTTGAGATACCTGAAGGTGCTTTAATTGAAGCAGTTATAGGAACAGTTAGTCCTGAAGCAAAAGCTGAAGCTGCTCAAGTAGCAGGTACAACTTTAGCAAGAGTTACAAGAGCTAAGAAACAATTAGCTAACGCAGGATTAAGTTCTGCAGATATTGCTGAATTAGGTAACGACCCTGAAGCCTTAGAAGAAAGGTTAATGGACTTTAGTGAAGCTGAAAGAGGTATGATTGCTGGTCTACCTGAAGAAGCTTTAGTATCTAATCAGTTAGACAGTTTATTAAGTGGTATTGAAAAAGGTGAAGTACCTACATGGGCAGCACCTGCTGTAGCTAGTGTAGAAGCTATGTTAGCACAGCGTGGTATGTCAGCATCCACTGTAGGTAGAGATGCCTTGCTTAATGCTATTATACAATCTGCTGTTCCTTTAGCACAAGCTAATGCTCAAGCTATTCAAGCAAGTGTAGGACAACAGAAATCAATTGAAGCTCAAGCTGAATTAACTAATGCTCAGTTTAGACAACAGACAGCACTTCAAAATGCTAGTACTGTTTTTCAAATGGACATGGCTAATCTTAGTAACGAGCAACAAGTAGCTTTATCAAATAGTAAGTTTATGCAAAGTGTTGGCTTAACAGAAGCAAACAACCAGCAACAAGCAACTATTCAAAATGCTATCTTAATGTCTCAAGCTAATTTAGCTGAAGCAGATTTTTATCAAAAAACACAGATACAAAATGCTCAATCGTTTATGCAGATGGACTTAACAAACCTTAACAATCAACAACAAGCTAACGTAATTAAAGCACAACAAGAACAACAAAGATTGTTAAGTAATCAAGCTGCAACAAATGCTGCTAGACAATTTAATGCTTCTAGTGAAAATCAAACACAACAGTTTATGGCTGGGTTAGCTGCTGATATTGATAAGTTTAATGCTTCTCAAAACAACAGTATGTCACAGTTTAATACTCAACAGATTAATGCTAGACAAGCTTTAGAGTTTCAAGTTGATGCAGACTTTGAAAAAGCTAATGCTCAAATGGCTAATCAAATTAATCAGTTTAATGCTGATAGAGAATTCCAAGTTAATAAGTTTAACGTAGCTAATCAACAAGCTATTGAACAAGCTGATCTTGCATGGAGAAGACAGATTAACTTAGCTGATACTGCTGCTCAAAATGCAGTCAATCAACAAAATGCTCAGAATGCATTTAACATGTCTTCACAAGCTCAACAATTTTTATGGCAAGAGTTAAGAGATCAAGCTACATTTGATTTTCAAAGAACTGAAAACGAAGCACAGCGTAAAGTATCTATTGCTATAGCAGCTTTAGGTAATGAAGGTGGTTCATTTCAAGGAAAAAACTGGTCTACTAATTTAGATTCAGCATTATCAGTATTAAATAAATTTACAGGTACAGGTTAAAAAATGAAATTTATAAAGAAAGCATTTAAAAAAATTAAAAAAGGTATTAAAAAAGTTGGTAAAGTTTTTAGTAAAGCTTTAGATAAACTTGGAATTAGTAAACTATTAAATAAAATGGGACCTTTAGGTTCTATGGCTTTAATGTTTGCTATGCCTTATCTAGGATCGTGGTGGGCAGGATTAGGAGCAGCCTCCCCTGCTACATCGTTTATAGGTCAAGCAGCTCAGACTTTACATAAGATGGCAAGTACCGTAGGTAATGTTGTTTTAAGTCCTGTTAAAGCTATGATGCAAGGATTAAATTCTTTTGGTCCTACCAAAGATTTAGTAACTAACGCAACTAACTTATTTAAAGATGCACATAATTTTGTAGCTGAAAAGTTAGGAGTTCAAAAAGCTTTTGGACCTAAGATGGTTACTGGTCCGGGTGGTATTCCAATGGGAGAAGATACAGCTAGTTTATTTGAAGATGTTAAAGCTTTTGATGCTAAGTATCCTAACCTTGGAGACAGTCCATTATTAAAAACAGAAGGAGCTTTAAATGACATTGTAGCTAGTGGATATAAAGGACCAGCTACAGATAACTTTTTACTTAATCAAAGAGATGCTTTAAGTAGTACGTCTGTTTTAGAAGGTAAATTTTATAACGACCCTAAAAACTTATTTGGTGTTGATAGCTCAGGAAACATTCCAATAGCTACTGACATGAAAGACTTAACAAGTTTAACTGATGCTGGTAAAACACCAAGCTTACTTGATACTACAAAACCTAAAGGTATCTTTGAACAGAAGCTTGGTAAGATTGCTGGTAAAGATGTTGACTGGTCTGATGTAACTCTTGATGATGTTAGACAAGCTTATGAAGGTTCATGGACTTTAACACCTAATGATCTTATGAGTACTATTACTGATAAAGAAAATCCTTTAGGAAATATTTTTGGTAACTCAAGAATCGGTACGATCTATCAAGCTAATAATGTAGTTAGTGGAATGTTAAGAGACGATACAGTTGACTATGACCCCGGAACTAATTATTATGCATCAGGACTTGCAATTCAAGAGCTTGGAAAAATAAATGTTAATCCTATTGCCAGTTTTGGAACAGATACTGATTGGAACACAGATATTAGTAAAATAAAACAAACTAATTTATCATCAGGTAGCTATGGTTTCCATCCTCAAAATATTAATACATATGATCTAACTAGTCAAAGTTATGATTTAAATAAATACTTAAATCCCGGTAGTGCCTTTTTACAAGCATATGTTCCAGCTTATACTCAAGGAGCAGGTAATTAATTATGAAGAAACAACAATTTCAACAAGAAATGAATTCACAAGCTTTACAGGAAGTTAATTTCTTTGATGCTCCTATCCCGGGACAATCTTTAACTAACAGCCCTGACAAGCCTCATGCATTTGAAAGACCTCCTGAGTTTACAAGCATTGATGATTTAATGCTTTACTTTGCAGATATTCTTTTAGAAGCTGATACATATACAGAAATGATGAAGCTTTTAGCTAGAGGTCAGACAGTAGATTCGTTGGCTCAGATGATTTTGTATACTAATTTTACAGAAGGAAAACTAACTCCTGATTTAATGATGTTAGCTTATGAGCCTTTAGTATTATTTATTATGGCTATGGCTGAAAGAGTTAATATTGATTATGAATTTGATGATGATGATGTTGAATTAGAAGACCTTGATGCAGAAGAAACAGCTAAGGTTGGTAACGTTATGCAAGACATAACAAAAATGTATAAGCATTCTAAACAGGATGCTGACTTAGAAGGTATGCAAAAATCAGCAGCTTTAAAGCCTGAATTAAAACAGGCAGTTGAAGAAGCTCCAGTAGAAGAAGTAAAAAGTTTATTAAGTAGGTAAAATATGTCTAAAGATATTAAAGAGATGAATTCAGTTGAGTACGCTGATTATATGGTTCAGTCAACTCGTAATTGGAAAAACCAACAAGCTGCTGCATATCGCAAAGAGAGGAAAAAACAACAGCGTAGAGAAGATTGGAAAACTTTACTAGGTATTGGTGCTCAAGAATTTGTTAATAATTCAGAGAATAGACTTAAACAAATGCATATTACTAACTTACCAAAGACTATTAATTATGCTGCTAACTTAGCACAAGGTAATGCAATTCAAGAAGAACGTTTAGGTTTATTAGATAAGTATGGTACACCTGAAAATATTTGGTCAGCTCAAGCAGCTTCTAGAGCTTTTACTTCTCCAGATATTTCTAAATATAAATTTAATGGTATTAAAGATATTGATACAGCTTTTGCTAGTGGTATGATAACTCCCGAAGAACGTATTACTTTAACTAATAGTTATAATAAAGAATTAAAAAGAGCAGAAGAACTTTGGAACTCTGGTAGTAGTTTTGATAAATATGATGATACTTATACAAATGCTGCTGTAACTGGATTACAAACTATTAAAGATACTAAACCTACTTTTTCAACCATTGGTATTCTTCGAGGTAAAGATGATGAGTATTATGATCTGACTACAACTACTTACAATACAATCACAGAAGATAATACAGCTTTAAGTGCAGCACTAGCTACAAGAAAACAAATTATAGCTGGTGGAGCTAAAACAGAAACAGTTCCTGCTCAAACTGATGAAGCTTTAAGAACTATGTTATTAGACTCTAAAGTTCCATACGCAACAATTAAAGCTGCAATTACTCCGTTGATTAATAAAACTTCAATGCAGATTAATAACCCTGAAAGAATTGAAGCTAGATTTGATATGTTAGTTAAAGAAGCTTATCAAAAAAATGAACGTATTAATCCAACTGAATTATGGATGGAAGCTCGTAGACCTTTTGCTACAGATGTTAACGTAGATCAAATGGGTGAGTTCCTTAATTATGCAGACATTCTTTCTAAGCAAACTTCAAATAGAGATTTACAAGAAGCAGAACTAAAAAGAAGATTCCCTGATATGGACATTGACTTTACTGCTTCAAGTCCTTTACCATATGTTATAAATGCAGTAAACAGTGGACAACCAGTTAATGATAGCATTTTATTACAGGCAATGGGTACGTCAGGAGGTAAAGCTATTGTTGATGCTAATCCTCAACTCTGGTCTGATTCTGTTAAATCTTTCTTAAACTTAGATGATGCTGTTCAATCTGATTATCAAAATAAAGCATTAAATACAGTTAAAACTATTAAGAGTAGTTTAGATAATTCTTCATATTTATCTAAAATAGAAAAAAAACCTGAAGATGCTGATATAAAATCTTTAGTTAATGTACTTGATAAATTTTTTGTACAAACAGATACTGCAAATCCTGATTATAAATTTAAAGGAGTTGTATCTGCAATGCAAACTAACTTAGCATACACTATGTATGATCTAGAAAGAAGTAAAGATAAAGGCATAATAACTGAAGATCAATATCAAGCAGCTTTAAATCTTAAGTTTACTCAAGAACTAGGAAAGCTAGAAGTAGATAAGAATGACGAACTTGTATTTAAACCGTTTAGTGATACATCTTTCAAACAATTAAATGTTTCTCAATCAGTTACAGATAATAAAACTAATAATGTTGACATGCTTAAACAAGAAAAAGCAGGTAGACAATATAACTTAGCATGGGAAACTTTAGGTAATAATCCTGAAAGCATAGAAGCTAAAGAAAATTTATTAATGAATGCTGCTATAATTATTGATGGGGTTGTTAAACGTAATCCAAATATTAATACAATTCAAAAACTTAGAGAAAGTAATTCTGCTTTAAATTCTATGTTAAACCAATTAGAAACTGTAACACCAACAAAAAATGTATCAGAGATATTAGGTTATTTACCTGAAGAAGTTATACTTGAAGTAGAACCTGAAGCAGCTACAGTGCCTACTAAGAATATAACTCAAGGCTTTACTTTTGAAACAGATATAAATATTTCTGATAGACCTATTATTAATAAAATTATAGAAGTAGAAAGTTCAGGTGATCCTGATGCTGTAAGTAATCATGGTGCTAAAGGTTTAATGCAATTAAAAGATGCCACAGCAGATAAACCCGGATTTGGTGTTAAACCAGCAGTAAGAAATGCTGATGGGTCAATATCTCCTGAAGAAAATGTAAGAGTAGGTACAGACTATTTTGATGCATTAACTGAAAAATATGATGGAGACTTAGTAACTGCAGCCATGGCTTACAATGCAGGACCGGGTACGATTGATAAATGGATAGCCGGTGGAAGAGACTTTAGTAAACTAAGAAAGGAAACTCAAGACTATGTTAAAAAGATTTTTGGAGAAGACATTTATAACGAACTTAAAAATATAAGTCCCAAAACTCAAGCTCCTGCACCTGCTCCTACCCCTGCACCTTCTCCTGCTCCAAGTTTATTAGCAGCCGATGATGACATGGATAAAACAGGTTTTGAATTATTCGGTCAAGAAACTCAAGCTCGAGGTAGAAGAATTAAAAAAGCAAAAAGAAAAGATAGAGATTTAAAAGCTGATTTTAGAACTGCTGTTGGTTCTCTTAGTGCTGATATGATTGGACAGCCTTTAAGTTTCTTTACTCAAACAGGTAGAGAAAAAGATACAGCTCAAAAACTTAGCATCATTAGACAAGAAGTTAAAAATAAATTTAACATAGATATTGATAGGGTTCTTAAACGATCAATGTCTTTACCTTTAGTTGTTGAAGAAAACAGACAAATTATTCCTGAAGTTATAGCTTATATTGAACAACGTAAACAAGAAATTTTAGGAGACTAATACGTGTCTATAAATTTTGAAGACCTGTTTAGTTCTTCCTTAACTGATCAGCCTGCAGTCCCTACTCAATCTAATCAAGTAGATTGGAATGGGTATTTTGGTACAGAATTTAAACAACAAAAACAAGCTGATGTTGGTTTGGTTTATGGTGAATTAAGTAAACAACTCGGTGATGGTACTTACAAAAAATCATTAGTTGATTTAGAAAAAGATAAAGAATATCAACAAATAGCTGGTGATTTTTTAAGAGATATTGGTGAGTCAGGTGATGATATTTTTGAATACATGCGTGACGAAGACTTTAATTTGGTTGATGGTTTTCAACGTTGGGCAGATGCAACAAACTTATCTGATATTAATAAACAACGATATGCTTATTTAAGAACAGCATTTGATAACGCTTCTTTAGGTAGCTTTGGACAAGGAATGGAGCTAGTTAAAGATGCTACAATTGATATTGTTACAGACCCTACAAATATTTTAGGTATTGTAGCTGGTTTATTTACAGGAGGCACAGCAACTGCTGCTTCCTTTGCAGCTCGTAAATCTGCTGCTGAAGGTTTTAAAGCAACCATGAAGAACTTTGCTAAATCTACAGTAGTTCCTACCCCAACAAATCTTAGAAATACTGGTACAACATTTGCTAAGTTGTTAAATCTTGACAACGATGCAGCTCGTATACTTGGAAATGCTTCAATGATTAGTGCATACGAAGGTTTAGCACACATTGGTCTTGGAGACGTAGCACGTCAAGGTACACAAATAGCTACCAATATTAAAGAAGCTTATAACCCGTTACAGACAGCAGCTATGCTTCCTATTGGTACATCTATAGGTACACTAGCTCCGGGTGCTTTCACTACTGCTGGTATTGCTGCAGGTAAAATTGTAGGTCCTATGGCTGAAGCTGGTAGTAAAGCTATTGGGTTAGAGAAATATCAACAAAAATTATTAAGCGACTACAAAACTAAAATAGATAATTACGAGAACGAAGACTTTGTTCGTAAAGATGTTAGTGAAGCTAACTTTAATTTCTTTAGAAAACTAAATCGTCTTACTGGAGATACACTAGGCTTCTTAACTTTTGCTAGACAAACAGCCCCTTTACGTGGCTTAGCTGATCAATCTCCTTCTGCAAAATTATTACTACAAACTTTAAAACGAGATGAAGCTCAGAAGTATACAGACCTTCCTGAGTTAGTTAAAGGATTAGATTTTAGTACAGAGATTGAAGCTTACAGAGGTACAGTCCGTCAGAAATTTATGGAAATACTACAGCCTATTTTTGAAGTAGACGAAAGTATTTTTAGTAGAGAGTTTAGATTAAGTCCTGACATTAACGAACAATTAACTGCAGTCCTTCAAGGTAAAAAGGTATATGGTAAAGACAGCACACCAATCAGTAAAGTTGTTTTAGATGCAGGACAAAAGCTTAGAAACTTAGATACAGATATCTATAGAGATGCTATGGATGCTGGGTTAAACGTAAGGTTTATTAAGAATCACGTACCTAGATATTATTTAAGAGAAGGTCTTATTGAAAATAAAGATATCTTTATTAAAGAACTTATTGATAAAGGTGAAGTCACACCTATTGCTCAAGACTTTGTTGATGAGATAGCTCGTAGACCTGAGCTACAAAGAGCTGTTACAATTACAATGCCGGAAGCTGATGGAACTGGGTCTAGACAAATGCCTTTCCATAAAGTTTATCCTATGTTAGCTGAAGAAATGCAGGAGATAAGGATAGTAGAAATACAAAGAAACTACCCACAACTTGCAAAAGATATTCAAGATCGTAAAGCTTTAGAGATTTATGAAAGCATGATTGATCAAGCTAACGTTGATATGACTTACGATGTTAAAAGTGGTGGAGGTAGAGGTAACTTTAACAGCAGGGCTTTTGATAAGATAAGTGATGAGTTTTTAATAGACAACGGTATTATTGAAGGCGATATGATGAGAGCTTTTCAAGGATACTTTAACAGATCGTTACCTATTATTACTAGAACTAAAAGACTTGGGTATAACTTAGATGACTTTAGAGCTAGATATGCTGATAAAATTAAAGATGAGTTAGAGTATAAATTAGATTCTAAAGGTAATCTGTTAAAAGATGAGAAAGGTTTAAACATTAAAAGAGATACACCTTTAAAATTATCACAACAAGATAGAAAATATTTAGATGATCTATATATGTATACCACAGGTAAAGGTTTAAATGGTAGTGGTATTATTGCTGAACAAGTTGTACCGCATCTTCAGCTTATAAATGCAACAGCCTATCTACCTCTTGCAACTGTATCTAGTTTAACTGAGTTAGCTTTACCACTAGCAAGAGCCAATGTAAAACAATACGCTTCTGAAGTTGGTAAACCTGCTAGAGAATTGACAGATGCTATGGTTAATAAAACTAAGCTAATGTTTAATCAGCAAGTAGATGAGCTTAGAGGACTTGGCTTAACTGGTGATGAGATTGATAGAGAGTTTAGACTGTTTGGATTTGCTGTAGAGCAATCAGGAAGAGAAAGAGTTTTATCCTTAAGTGGTGAGAGTATATCTGATGCTAAGTTCTTTGGAGTTGGTCCTAAGATTACAACATTACAAGATGGCTTTTATAAGTTTAATATGCTTAGAGACTGGACAGCCAGTGTAGAACGCACATCTTTTGTAATAGGTAAAAGAATTATAGCAGATGCTGCTGAAGAGTTATCTAAGGGTGGACTTAAAGCTTCTAAAGAATTAAGACTAAGAGAACAATTAGTAGAGCTTGGTATTAACCCTGAAGATGCTATTAAGTGGTATAGAAATGGTTCTAAGAAATATGGTAAAGCAAATAAAAGAACTCGTACTTATGAAAAAATGTCAGACGGTAGAGTTTATGACCCTTTCTATTATCAACTACTAGAAGGAGCTACATCTTTTACTAACGAAGTTATTCTAAACCCTAGTGCTGCTAGTGCTCTAAAGCCTAAGATGTATACACATCCTCAAGCAAAGTTATTGTTTCAGTTTTTAAGTTATCCTTCGGCTTTTTCTAATACTGTATTAAAGAAAGGTATTCAAAGAAGTACTAGAAGCATGGCTCGTGGTGATCTTACTAACCCTGCTAAGTTACTTTCTACGTTTGCAGTAATGGCTACAGCAGCTATGTACTTAAACAATCTTAGAAGTTCAGGTAAAGAATTTGAAAAGTCTACAGATGAAATCTTTTTAAATGCTTGGTCTAGAACTGGAGTAACTGGAGTCTTTGATACAGTTAACAGAGTTGCTAAGAATATTCAATACGGTGGTCGAGGAGTTCCTACTGTGCTTGCTAAAGCTATTGGAGGTCCAACTGTTAGTGATGTAATTGAAATGTTCCAGTTTAATAGAGGCTTAACAGAAACCTTCTCTAGAAAAATCCCAGTTATTAATCAGATTTTAAGAACCGGTATTATTCCTGAAGGTGAAGACGTACCTAAGATTTTACAACAAGCAGCCAGAGAATTTGATAAAGATACTTACCAAGTATTAGAAGATGCGTTTGTAGCTATAGGATTAGTTCCTGAAAAAGTAACAACAGAACCTACTACTGCTAGACCTGATATTGTAAAACCTGAAAGAATTAAAAGAGATAGGGGTGGTAGAGTTTATGCTAACATACCCGGAGTTAAGCCAGAACCAGAAGACACTAAAGTTCGTGGTATGCCTTATACCTTTAAAGAACTAGCAGGTTTTATTGTTGAAGATGATGAAGATCGGTTAGGCTTTGCAGTTGGTGGTGTTGTTGGTTCAGTAGCTAGTAAAGGATTTTCTAAGTTTATGCAAAAGTTTTTTAGGAGTAACTTAAAAGGCTCTAAGCATACAGAGTTACATAGTATATTTGATGAACAAACTAAGAACCTTGATAAAATATTTTCTATTAGGACAGACGAAAGTAAAGTTAAACTTAATAACGTAGATGAAGTAGCCAAGAATATTAAAGGCTCTAAAGTACAGAAGGATGTTTACTTAAACTATACAGGTGATGATGTTAAAGATATCATGACCTATCAGTACTTTGATATGAACACAGCAGGTGTACCTGTTTCAACCAAGCCTGTAGCAAAAGGATACAAGGCAAAAGTTGCAATTAAGAATCCTTTAGAAATTACTGGTAGTAATAAAGCTATTAATGTTAATACTCTTTCTAATGATAAAGCTTTAAAAATGTTATTCCTTGATAAAGTTAAATCAAGATCACATGAGTATGGAAAGTTTGATAGTGATTTAGAAGGATTGTTTAAAGACTTTGATAGAGTTAAACAAAAGTTTGCTGATGAAGAAGTTGTAGACATGACTGATAGAAAAATTGCAACTTCATTTTTCAACACACAACTATTTAATATCTTAGAGAGAGCAGGCTTTGATAGTATTAAACAAGGCGATACTTACTTAATACCTAACATTAAAAAACTTTTCATGACTGAACGAGTTTCTAAAGAAGGTGATCTCGATAAAGTTATGTTTGATCTTGATAAAAAGAATGAGGAAATTAATGAAAGAATTAATAAACTTGTTTCTGTATGGTGGTCTAAACAAGATGAAGCCACCCAAGAAGCGTATAACGAACTTGTTGAAAAGTCTGTAAGAAATAAAGACGTGTCAATTGAAGAGTATTCTGAAATCACAGAACAACTTCAAAACGATCCTGTTATGAAAAAGTTTTATAATGATGTTCCTGAAGCTGCAAGATTAAGAGACCAATTAGAAACGGTAACAGATAATGAATTAAATTTAATGATGGAAGATATAAAACCATCTGAGGCTCAAGCTACTAAAGTTACTGATATTGGGATGAAAACCAAAAGCATTGATGAACAAGAATATGATAAAGTAATAGAAGCTGTACTTCAGGTTGAAGCTGAAGCAGAAAGGTTATCTGATATTATGGGTGGTCCGAAAACAGGTAAAGAATTAGAAGATTCAATTAACAGAGCTTCTACAAATATTACTAAAAAATTAAAACAAACAGGAATGCCTGAACTTGAAATAGCTAGATTAATAAGAAACGCTATTAAAGAAAATCCCGACAACGAAATGTTTTGGGCTACCGATGATAAACTATATAAAGCTATGGCAGACACCATATCTGATAAAGAACTAATGACTCCTGCTGAACAAGCTAACTGGAACTTTGATGAGCTTGGAAATAGAACAACTAAGAAAGAACCAACTTTAGAGGCTGTTTTAAATAGAGAAGAGTCCACTAAAGATTCTGAATTAGGGGAATTAATAACAGAATTTGATAGGTTGACTCAAATTAGAGAAACAATGATAGCAAATAGGCTTGCTAAATTATCTGACCAAGATAAAATAAAACGTCAAGAGTTATTAGATGAGTTTTTTGGTACAGAAGCAAAGCAAGGTGAGGATGGTTTATGGGCAATAGAAAACAACCTAGGTCGTAAAATTCTTACTAAGCTAGAAAACCAAGGGGTTGAAGTACAGATAAACAGTGCAAAAAATAGAATAATCCCAGAAGAAGCAAAAACCCCAGAATATAAAAAAGTAGAAAAAAGAATAAAAGAAATTAATAAAATACTGGAAGAAGACTTTGGTGAGTATATTGAAACATATGGAGAAGGGATTCTTGGACAGCCTACAGGTGTAACAAAAACAGAGTATGACTTAATAACATAATGTATAAGTACTTCAAAGACTCAGAGTTAGCTTGTAAACATACAGGCGAGAATGGTATGGATGTTGCATTCATGAAAGTAATTGAAGACATCCGTGAAGAATGTGGTTTTCCTTTTAGGATTAGTAGTGCATATAGACACCCTACTCATCCTATAGAAGCTCGTAAATCTAAACCGGGTGCTCATGCTTCAGGCAAAGCTATTGACATACTTGTAAGCATGGAACAAGCTTATAAATTAGTAGAAGTAGCATACAAACATGAAATCATTGGAATTGGAATCGCACAAAAAGGTCCTATCGGGAATCGTTTTATTCATTTGGATATGGATGAATCTCGTTCCAGACCCCGGATTTGGTCGTACTAATTATGTTATTATACACAGAGAAACAATTAGACAAAGCTTATAGAATAGACTGTAAAGCTCGTGCTAAATGTAACGAGCCTTGGGTTCAACGTGAAGACTTTAGACCTTTGTATGAAGACTTGCTTGAGTCTTATATGATTGCATACAGTGAAGATAATATACTAGGTGCTGACATACCTGAGTATTTAATAGACTCTGTAAACGATTTGCTTGAATCAACTTTAACCATAGAACCATGAAAGTATTAGATGTATTAACAGGTCCTTTAGCAGACATTCTTGATAAGTTTGTATCTGATAAAGACTTAAAAACAAAACTAAACCACGAGCTAGAGTTAGAACTTCACAGAGCTAACGTAGCTCAGTTAGAAATTAATAAAGTAGAAGCAGCTCACAAGTCAATCTTTGTGGCTGGATGGAGACCTGCATGTGCATGGATGTGTACATTCGCACTGGGCTATCACTTTATATTACAACCAATTATAGTTTTTTTATTTGCTATTTCAGGAGAAACGATACCACTTCCTGAGTTTGACATGAACGCTTTACTAACGATTCTTTTAGGAATGTTAGGACTGGGTGGTATGCGTAGCTTTGAAAAAAGCAAAGGCGTAAACAGAGATTAACAATGACTAGAAAGTCTATGAATCAAGATTTCTTTTTACCAATAATTATATTAGGTTTATTGACGTTATCTTATTTAACTTAATAATCTTGCATTTAAATGAGCTTCAATTTCATTATGAATCTTATCTAACTTAGCTGTAGCTTCTCTCAGAACAATTGATAACGTATTAAATTCTTCTTTACTTAAATAATCTTTTAAGGCTGTAATGTCTGATTTACTTCTTTCTGTAACTAGCTTACCTGTTCTGTCATAGAACAATTCATATGCTAAAAGCCTAGCTTCTGTACGTTTAGTTCTCATCCCCAATCCTTGCAAAACTTATTTTGTCTTGCCTACCTCTTAGTCCTGCCTTCATATAAGAAGTTGCACGACCTTCAAAGAAGTTCTGATGTTCAACACCCATCACTTCATCCAACCAACCTAGAGGATTCTCACGTTGGTCATAGTTTGTTTTAAGAC
>Ga0181604_10002731_pt1 | contig 15146 bp, 9 predicted proteins | sample 041ome_12_FD_148663 | JGI IMG/M metagenome (GOLD analysis project Ga0181604, IMG submission 148663) | Coastal salt marsh microbial communities from the Groves Creek Marsh, Skidaway Island, Georgia - 041410US metaG (spades assembly) | ecosystem: Environmental > Aquatic > Marine > Intertidal zone...
CTCCACTGACCGGCATCGTTGCTGAACGGAGGGTCCGCAATGATTAGAAATGGTGATGAGGTATCGTCATCACCACCAGCGTCGACCACACGGCCGGTGCGGCTCCGGCCCATATCGTTCTCGGCCAGATAGGTGTAATAGGTCGGATCGCCCCCGGGGCCATCCTGATCAAATTCGACCAGCATGCCACCACTGGCGTGAGCCTCAGCGACCACGTTGGTGGGCTTGTCAGGGGGGAGCAGACCGGCGGGGATACAGGAGTACGTCAAATCGCTCGCGTTGAGCGTTGCCGTGTACATCGTCCCGAGCACCACGGGCTCGTATATTTCATTAGCACTCCTAAAGACCATCTGGTGGGTGCCCTGGCCCTGAACCACGTTCTCAGGCGCACCATCGCTGCCTCTGCCGAACTCTGCGAGCGAATTCTCACTAGTACCCTTCTTTATGTAATGCGAGTTCCCCTCGGGGCCTGAGTCGATGGGCATAAACCGGACCTTGTCTTGGACGTTGGTCGTAGCCCCAGCATTCCATTTATATCCTGAAGCCCTCTTGAGCCTGGTCGTACCGCTTACTTTTACATATAGCGTTTGATCGGGGCCGTAAGGGATAAGGGTAGGGTTCGACCCAGAGTTTAAAATCTCGTCAACCTTGCCATTGACGCACTCAGTGCCAATCACGGTGCCGCCGGAGGCTATGGCCTCGATAATTTCATCCGGGCCCTGCGCAGTGCTACAGCCGCTGGTGCCGTCGGTACCCCACTGGGGCTGGCCCTCATTGCACCATGCAGTGCCCGCAATGCCGGCCCACGTCGCCGCCGTTCCCTCTCTGAACCCTTCAGGTTCTCCCTCAATGAGCCGCACGTCCCAGCCGGACAGGTCTTGATTAAATGAGGTGGAAACATTTTCAGACATAAACATGGCGCCCATGTTGAGCACTCTTGTCGTGGCCCATCCACTGATATCCTGATTAAAGGCGGCGGCGTCAAAGAACATTGCATACATATTTCGGACTTTTGACGTGTCCCAACCGCCGACGTCTTGATTGAAGGCGACGGCTCCCCAGAACATAAGATCCATTTTTTCAACGAGAGAGGTGTCCCACGCCCCGATGTCCCGATTGAAGGCGAACGCTCCCGCAAACATAGTGCTCATGTCGGTCACCTTAGAGGTGTTCCAAGAGCGGATGTCGTCATTAAAGTTACCAGCCTCGTAGAACATGCCTTGCATGCTGGTCAGGTTAGAGGTGTCGAGGTTGCGGATACCCGGCCCGCCCTCGCCGTCCATTCTGCGAAAGGCGTTGATTCCAGACGCCAACTGGTTTGGGCAGCGCTTTGCCACGGTCTGCTCCGAATCGCAGTCGTCGGAGTGCGTACGCGAACCAATCTTCTCCACCGATTTAATCCAACTCAGATTCCCTTGCGGCTGACCTAGGGCCTTACTGTTTGACCAATTCCATACACCCCTGACCTCATTGCCCACTTTGAAACAGAATTTTGGGGTGCCAACCGGCAGCGTCCCCTTTTCGTTATCAACGCTGCAGGGGTCATTTGCACCGTCCTTGGCGATCAAGATGTGGTGATCGGCGTAATCAAGTGTTTGTTTGGAGACGCCTCCCAGCCCGAATCCTTCAATATTGATCTCACAGGTCCAGTTCGGATCCGTCTTGGCCTTAGCCCAATGATCGTCATCCACACAGCTGCCGTATCCATAATCACTGAGGGTCGTACCTGCGTACGCTGGCACGGAGCTCATTAGCACGGTGCCGGCGAGCAGAAGCGCCAGCGGGAACAAACGCCCGATCCATCTAGGTCGGCGCTTGGTTGTAGAAGACCGCAATTGACTCGGTGACGTGTGACCCATGTGCACTCCTTTGCTGGGTTGTTGGCTGACGACGAAAACGGCCTTGGGAGCAGTCAGTGAATGATGCGTTACCTGCACTGGCGGCAAGCCGATGCGGAGTAGGCTGGCGGCGGTAGAGCTCAGAGACGTTACCCCGCTGAGTAAAGGCTCAAAATTTGCCCGCGGCATGCGTTTCTCCCCAGTCAGATCGGCACATTACTCCAGAGATTATTATGCGGATTTCACCGCCACATTCGCCCGGAGTGCGTGTTAATAGTGGGGATTTTCCGCAAACTGTCGTGTTTTGCACACAATCCGGAGCAAAAGGGGGTGGTACCCCCCCTCAGTTATGTGTCACTCGCAGCCGATTGCGGGGAGACTTTTTCAGGGTCGCGCGGGTGAGGTATCAGGCGAGTGCGCGCGCATTGCGCTGGGTCACCAAGGGCTCACCGGCGCTCGTTTGATAGGTGGGGTCCACCACCGACGACACAAACCGCCACTGGGCAGTAGCCGCCTCGGGGGTGAGCGTGACGTGGGTCCAACCGCGCTGTGAGGTATCGCAGGCCACCAGCTCGGGGCTCGCGCCTTTGAGCAGCGCCTGCATCTGCTCGGGGGGCAGCGGCACGTAGTTCTCTAGGCCGGGGCTTGAGATCCCGGGGGTGCCCCACTCCACACCAACAGCCTCGCCCTTTTGGTTGGTCAGGTTAAAAGCCCAGCCATTGTGGGTGTCGCCGGCCAACGAGACCGGGTTGATCGCGTGAGCACTGAGCATGGCAAATAGCCGCTCGCGGGCGGCGGGGTAGCCGTCCCAGGCGTCGAGGTTAGAGGGCAGCCCATAGGGGGCCAACTGCTGGGTTTGCTCGACCCGAGGCCGGGCGTATTCAGAGAGCTCGAGCTTGGCGAGTTCCTCGGGCGGGATGACCGGGATATTCAGCTTGCCCATGAGCACCTGCTGCCCCAGCACCTGCCAGGTGGCGCCGCGGGCTTTGCTGCGTTGCAGTGCTTGCTGCAGCCACGCTTCCTGTTCTTCACCCAGCATTTGCCGCTTGGGGTTGTAGAGATCTGTTTTGATAAACGCTTCCACGCTACCGGCCTGCTCAATGCCCTTGGCGTAATCAAGCTGCTCGTCGCGGCCCACCAGACGGGTATCGAGCATCAATAGGTCAGCCAGGTCACCGATCTGAAAGGCGCGATAGATTACCCCCTGATCGCCCTCGGCACCGGTGCGGATCGGCATCCACTCGTGGTAGGCCTGCCGGGCGGCCTGAATGCGCTTAAAGAAATCGCCCTCGCTTTGATCGTGGTTCTCGGCGCCCGCACACCAGGTGTCGTTCATCATCTCGTGGTCATCCCACACCGTGATCCACGGGTGCGCCGCGTGGGCGGCGAGTAGGTCTGGGTCGGTGCGGTACAGGCCGTGGCGCATGCGGTAGTCCTCGAGTACCAGAATCTCGTGCTCCGGCTCGACCTTACGACCCAGTCTCTCTTCGGCAACGGAGTTGACGTACTCACCCACCGGATATTCATAGAGGTAGTCCCCAAGATGCAGCACTGCGTCGAGCTCAGACTCGGCAATATCGCGGTAAGCATGGAAGAACCCCTGCGGGTAATTCGAGCACGACGCCACCGCCATCTTGAACTCGCTCACCGCCCCTGTGGGTAGCGTGCGGGTGCAGCCTACCGGCGAGGTCACGCCATGGGCCATGAATCGGTAGCAGTAACTCGTGCCCGGCGTGAGGCCCGCGGCGTCAACCTTGACGGTGAAATCCCGCTCGGCGCGGGCAACCGCCTCGCCGCTGGCGATCACCGTCTCGAAAGTCTTATCAGTGGCCACCTGCCAGGCGCAGGGCACCGCGGCTGCATTACCACTACCCGGCAATACCCGCGTCCACAGGATCACCCGGTCGGCCAGCGGGTCACCGCTGGCGATGCCGTGGGTAAAGTGCGCGGCGACGGGTTTGTCGACAGCAAACCCTCGCAAAGAAAGAGCGCCGAGGGAGGCACCAGTGGCTTGGAGTAAAGAACGGCGACGAAGCGGTGTGGGCATCAGAAATCTCTTTTAGGTGACGGCTGAGCGGAGCCTGCGTGAAGCCGGATAATGGCTACAGATGCCGCATTATGACGGAGGTTTGTGACAGGCCGGTAACGGCTCTCAATACCCTTTAAACAACCCCCATCTAACGCATTGCGATTTGACCCGCGAGGCTGGCTGGTCTCTTCGGCACTCAGTCGGCGAAAGATGGCCTGAAGGTCAGGCTAATATTGACGAAGGGGCTGCTGCTTACATCGATACTGGGGCCGCTCACTTCACCGTCATTAATGGTCAGCGATCGCAAGCCGCCCACCCCCGCGGTACCCTCTAGCCAAAGCGGGCCTTTGAGGCGCATGGCTGCGCCAAAGCCGAAGTCAAAACCGCTCAGGTTGAGCCCCACGGCGCCCGTGGCGCTGTTCACTGCCCAGCTGTTGCCTGAATACGCCGCACCCAAAGACACAAACCAGTCCTTACTGGGGGCGTAGATCACCTGTGGCCAGGGTAGCAGCGCGCTCACACTCCAGCGCTCGTTAAGAATCAGCGAGGCGCCCACGTAAGGCACCCAGGTGGTGCCAAAATCGGAGTCGTTAAAGCCCACGCCAAACAGCCACCACAGGCGTTCGTTGCGGGTGTAGCGCGCCACCGCGCCGCCCATCACCTGCCAATAGTCCTTGCCCCGCTCACCAATGCTGGAGTGGTGGTAGAACGGCACCAGGGCCCCAATCATCTGCCAATCGTCGTTCACCTGGTACAGGTAGCCCGCGCCGAGCGTCGCACTGGCTACCGAGAAGTCTTCGCCGTTGTCCACCGAGAAGTTCGAATAAGAGACGTACTCACCCAGTACCACCATGCTGCGTTTATTCAGCAAGAACGGCACCCCGCCATATTGGCTGGTGGAGTTCACGCTATAACGCGTGCCCGCCGTCTCGGGCGTTGCGCCCTCCTCGCTGACCATGGCGTCGCCGTAGTGGGTGTTACCTAAAAGCGCGACGGGCAAAAAGGGCGCGTTGCTTAAACCCCTCACAAACACGAGATCAGATTCGTTAAAGGCCCGCGCGCTGCGCTCAATAAAGCTCTCTTCCGGGGGCACCGCCTCGCTGGTGAGGAGGACGTCATCGGCATCGTCACCGACCGCTAGGTCACCATCCTCCGTATTGCCATCGGCCACAGCACTATCAGTAACAGCCTCCGTGCTCTCCTCTGCTGCCGCATCGCCCTCGGCCAGTGCCTCCGCCGGGGGAGTTCCCTCTTCAGCGATCGCGAGGAGCGACGGCCACAGACTCAGCATCGCAACAGCTGCGAGCAATAGCACGCTGGATGAGGGTTTAGCGATGTGATCGGATGCGCGCACAAAAGCTCCGTTTGGGACGGTTCGTTATCGGTTGGCCGGTGATTTTACCGGGCCCGTGGCTCAAGAATTGCCTCTGCAGGCGGTATGCTACTGACCCAAAGACGCTTTCGGCGTGGTGGTGCGTAGCATGACGGCACGGGCCATCGGCTTGCAACCTCCTCAGGGTGGCATTAGGTGACAGATCTCAATCCCAACAATACAACCCACAATCCATGGCGGTTCAGTACCGCACCGTGCATGGACTGGACCGACCGGCACTGCCGGCGCTTCTGGCGCACGCTCACGCGTCATGCGCGGGTGTATACCGAGATGGTCACTACTGGCGCCCTAATGCATGGCGATGTCGAGCGGCATTTGTGCTTCAACGAAGAAGAGCACTCTGTCGCCCTGCAATTGGGCGGCGCCGTGCCCGCTGACCTCTCGGCGTGTGCCGCGCTCGGCGAGAAATGGGGTTACGACGAGATCAACCTCAACTGCGGATGCCCGTCTGATCGCGTACAAAACGGCCGCTTTGGTGCCTGCCTCATGGCCGAGCCCACGCTGGTGCGTGACTGCATCGCGGCCATGCGCGAGCACTGCGATATCCCGGTCACGGTGAAGCACCGCATCGGCATTGATCATCAAGAGTGCTACTCGGAACTCCTCGATTTTGTCGGCACGGTGGCGGCAGGTGGCGCCGAGGTCTTTATCGTTCACGCGCGCAAGGCTTGGCTGCAGGGCCTCTCCCCCAAGGAGAACCGTGAGATCCCGCCGCTCAACTACGAGTGGGTGTACCACCTCAAGCGAGACTTCCCCGAACTCACTATTGTCATCAACGGTGGTATCGAGTCGCTAGATGCCTGCGAGGCGCATCTTGAGCACGTTGACGGCGTGATGCTCGGCCGGACGCCCTACCAAAATCCGTGGCTGCTCAGTGAGGTCGATACGCGGCTGTTTGGCGCCAGCGAAGCGGTGAGTATGGACCGCGAGGCCGCGATTGAAGCCATGCTGCCCTACATCGAGCAGCAACTGGCCAATGGTGCGCGGCTGCATCATGTAACCCGCCACATGCTGGGACTGTATCAAGGGCAATATGGTGGGCGGCAGTATCGCCGGCACCTGAGTGAGCATGCGCACAAGGCTGAGTCGGGTGTCGAAGTGCTCCGCGAGGCGATGGCCTTTGCGGCGGCTCCACCCGAGCGCGCGGCGGTAGCTGGCTAGCACCGCACTAAGGCTTGAGGCCTCTCGGCCTCCACCGCATCCACATTGTTGGGCTTTTGTTAGGGTTTTCTGACGCCTTGTGTTCGTTGACGCACGCGCGCATCCTTTCGCTGCCGTAACATGATGATGTAAGTAGTTTCCACGCCACAGGAGCGAGGTATGCCATGTCTAACGAGGAAGGACTAAAAGAAGTCGTTGAGCTGCTTCATGAGTTGAAGCTGGAGCTGGTGGCAGAGATGGATTACGCATCGCTCGAGCTGCAGGTTGAGGCCATCATCGACAAAGTGTATCTGCTCAGCGAGTCAACTGAATAAGTAGATTCGCTGAGCACTGGGTGGCGCGCTCCACTCACTGTTCTCCATAACGGCGGTTACGACTGCTGAGCCGCCACAACTAATTTTGAGATGAGTCGCGCCAAGGTCGGACAATTTTAGGGCCGGAGCGCGCGCTCATGCCCCAGTGCCTATGGTCGCTCGAGCGTGCTGACCAGATCCTTAAACGCATCAGCGTTGTCGTCGCTCATCGACATAAGCGTGCGGTGCGCCTCAAGGACCTGCCTCTTCACCTCGCCGGCCTCGCAGGGCACCGCGGGGATTTCCTGAATCGCCGAGTCAGTGTTGCAGCACTCGCTGCGCCGCTCAAAGAGTTGATTAAAGCCCATGGTGTCTAGCAGCCTATCAATGCTCGGGTTGGTGCTAAAGATCGCAGGCCTGAAGGCGAAGCGCTCTTTGGTTTGAATTGCTAACTGGGCGAGCATGCCGAGCGTGGTGCTGTCGAGGCCGTCGGCTTCGGTCACATCCACCCACACACTTACAAAGCCCGGCTCGGCGAACATCGACTGAAAGTAATGGTCTAGCGCGGTGCACATGGTCAGCCGCACGTCACCCTCGAGCTTCAGCACGTGAGCGCCTTCGTTCGAGGCGGCGCTGATCCGGCAGTCGCTCATCCCACACCCCGGCTGACAAACAAACCGGCAATGTCATCGGCGAGATCATCTGAGGTGACCTCACCAAGGTCGAGTCTGCGAATCAGATCGCCCGGTTTTTCGAGGGAGCCGCCCAAACGGGTCAGCAGTGTCTTTTCACGCTCGATCAAGTCCACCTCGTCGATGGTTTCCAAGACCCCGTCTGACATAAGTACCAGCATGAAGGTCTCGGGCAGTGAGGTCTCCTCGAGCCCATAGGTCGCCTCGGGAGTCAGTCCAACCGGCATACCTTCACCGGGCAGGTACTCAATATGGTCTGGCGTCATTAGCACGGGTTTGGGCAGGTGACCGGCGACGGAGTATTGCAGGGTATTCGCCTCATAGTCGAGGCATCCCACCACCATTGTGGCGTACTTATTCACGTGGAGTTCTAGTAGCTCTCGATTAGCGAGCGCCAACATCTCGATAGGGTGGATCACGGTTTTGTCGTCGCGGCGCAGATAGTCCGAGCGCTTACGTGCAAACAGGTTTTTCAGAAGCACAGTGGCAAAGGCCGATGAGCTACCGTGACCTGACACGTCGGCCAAAAAGAACACCACTTTGTTTTTACCAACCTTGAAGTAGTCGGTGAAGTCGCCGCTCAAATAGAGCGACGGCAGGATGCGGTGGCTGAGCCAATAGTCCCCGGCCTTGAGCGAATGGGAAGGAAACATCGCTTTTTGTACCTGACGACCGGCGGCCTGGTCCTGCTCCAGAATTCTCAGTGAGTGGCTGAGCTCGGTGTTAGCCCGCTCGAGGTTCTCGTTTGACTCGACCAGGTCGCGCTGCAATTGACGGTGGTGCACGTTGCGCTCAATCGCACGTTTGATGAGCCCGGGCTTCTCGGCGGGGTTCACGAAAAAACTGGCCGCGCCCAAACCGAGCGCAGTCGTCATGCTGTCCATGTCGCGGTGGTCGCTGACCGCGAGCACCGGTACCTGCACATCGAAGCTGCGCATGGCGCGGCGCACTGAGGCCCAAGAGACGTTCAGTAGTTCGACGTGGCAAATCACACAGTCCCAGGGGCTATCGGGGCCAAGTACGGCCTCAATGTCAAGCGCTTCGGGGGTGACTTCGTAGCGGTGGTGAGGGTCATCCAGTGCGGCGACTAGGGCAGACGCGCGCTCCGCCTGATCATCGACAACTAACACCGAGCCCGCCTGAGTCATGTCAGCAGGGCTGGATCCAACGCTGGCGCCGCATCAGAATTCGTCCTCGTCCCAGTCGCTGTCAAACTCGGAGAAATCGTCTTTGACCTGTCCACCAGCTTCGAGCACAGCGCGACTCTGCAGATACACATCGCGGAAGAAGACATAGCGATCACCGGTCATGATCTCTTCGGCGTCGAGCAGTCCGGCGCGGATATCCAAGACATTGAACATTCGCAAACCCCAATAGGCTTCATCGTTCATCATCTGCCCAGTGGGCGACATGAAGGCATCAATACTGGCACCGAAGCCGGCGCGCACGGTGCTCGGTCCGATGACCGGCAGCACCACGAAATTGCCGCGGGGTAAGCCCCAGATGGATAATGTGTGACCAAAATCGGTCTCGTATCGCGGAATACCCGCCATCGACGCGATGTCGAACAAACCGAAAAGACCGATGGTCGAATTCGCAACCACGCGGAACGTGTTGTTTAAAGCCTGCTCGATTCGGCCCTGAAACAGTGCGTTTAGGGCGCCGTTAAAGTCGTAGAAGTTGCTGAAGAAGTTGTTCACACCGATCCGACCGAACTCGGGCATGATCGCATCGTAGCCCTTGGCCACCGGTCGGATAATCCAACGGTCGGTGTCGCCGTTAAAATCAAACATCCACCGGTTGTAGCCTTCCCAGGGGTCGATCGCTTCCTGAGTTTGCGCCTCAACGAGCGGCACCATGAGCGCAAGCGCAATCAGCGACGCACGCGCTACAGGCTTCGCGACTGACACAAAGGAAGGTGGGAAGCAAATTGTGGCGTACCGCAACATACTGAGCTCTCTCGGCTCCTTTACTCGGCTCATTGTCTCACTGACGCTGATTACTACGTCAGCATAGCCGACCAGTTTACTGTAACGCTATTGACCGCCGCGGTCACCAGCCCGTTCCATGCCCACAGGTGATTAGCGCGGGTTGTGCTCAATCCACTGCTGCACTTTTAGCCACTGCTGTTCAAGGCGCTTACTGGACACCGGCAGGCGCGTCTTCATTTGCTGCGCAAACAGTGACACCCGAAACTCCTCCAGCATCCAGCGGTACTGATCCGCCTCAGCGCTTAGCCTGAGAAGGCCGGAGTAGCTCTCCGTGGCGGCTAGCAGGGTGTCCTGCCAAGGGGTCAACATCTCAAGCGCCTTTTGATCCTTCAAAAACTGCCCGTTGAGGCGGCTGATCCGGTGCTCCGCCGCTTTGGCATAGCGAGGGTATTCCCCAAGCCACTCGCTGCCCGCGTAGCGGACTGTCTCGCGGGACAGCAGCAACTCCATATTGGCCCAGCAGTCCTGCTGACTGTCCTGATAATCCGCGCCCAACTTGACCGCGGCAGTGCGCGCCGCGCTCCAGGCTTTGAGCGCCAATCCCAGTTGCTCACCAATCCCAATCGCCTCAGCGTGCCAGTCACTGCGCAGTGCATCAAACCACGCTTTAAAAGCGGCGTCGGAGCGCGGGGCTTCGATCGACCTCAGCGACTGATAAGCCGCCGCCGCGATCACATCCTCAACCAACCCCTTGCGATCGATTTCTACCGCAGCAAACGCCAATACCAACTCATTGCCCGACAGCAGTGACTTGCGCAGCGACTTCACCACCTGACTGGCCTGCTTGATGGCCAGCGCGACCAACCCATCCTCGTGAGCCAATGCCGCTTCACCGGGATAATCCAGCAGCCTGACGGCAACGCTCTCTTTTTCTGCGACCAGCGCCGGATGCGCGATAACTTCGAGTCCGGCGGCTTTGGATTTCCAGACAGGCGGCAGGTCGCCAAAGTCCCAGCGCTCGACATTTTTTCGCTCTGGCGAGTCGGCTTGCGGGGTGGCTAATGCAGGCTCCCCGGCGCGGAACTCGGCGACTAAGGCCGCCATATCCCGGCCCTGCCCCTGCAATTTACCCTCGGCATCCACCACCCGAATATTCATGCGATAAAAATCTTCAAGCTGGGCAGGCTGCCAGTCCGAGGAACTCACCTGCACGCCGCGCTGTCGCTTGAGCACGCTGCTTAAAGCCGTGCAGAGGTCGCTGTCCTCTGCAGACAGTTCAGAAAGTGCAGCGTCCACTACATCGGGAGCGGGCACGAGCTGCTTCCGGAGCGCTTTGGGCAGCCCTTTAATGAGTGCAATGCATTTGTCCCGCAACAGCCCCGGCACCAACCATTCAAACAGATGCCGTGGCGCGCGATTCAGCAATGGCAGGGGAATCGTGATCGACACGCCGTCGTTCTGACGACCGGGCTCAAACTGGTAACGCAGCTGATAGTCGACGCCCTGCCAGTGCAGGGTGGGCGGGAACTGTGCCTCGACCTCGGCACCGGGATCGCGCACCAGAATCTGCTCGCGCTTGAGGAGCAGCATGTCGTCGCGGGCGCGGTCTGCCTTCAGCCATTTGATGAGCGAGGTCATGCTCACGCAGTCCTCACTCAGGCGCTCGTCGTAGAACTGCACCAGCGCTTCTTCTTCAATTAATAGATCGCGACGCCGGGTCCGCGACTCAAGCTCCTCCACCGAGCGCATCAGCGACAGATTCTCTTTGAGAAACCGTGGCGGCTTCATCACGTTGCCGGTCACTAACGCGTCGCGGATAAAGATCTCGCGCGAGGCTTTGGCATCAATGTCACCAAAGTGCACCTTGCGCCCGTCGCTGATGGTGAGCCCGAAGAGCGTGACGCGCTCCTTGGCCATGACGCGGCCGCTGCGGCGCTGCCAAGCAGGCTCGTAGTGACTCCGTTTGAGCACCCGCGGGTTCACACGCAATAGCCAGTCGGGCTCAATGGCGCCGCACTGGCGCGCGTAGACCTGAGTAGTTTCAACGATCTCGCCGGCCACCAGCCACGGCGGCGGCTTTTTGTACTGGCCCGAACCCGGGAACACCACAATCTTGCGGTTGCGGGTGGCATTGAACTGCTTGCCCTCGTCGCGCTGAGCAACGTTGCCCAACAGTCCGGTGAGCAGCGCCTGATGGATGGTCTCGTAGGCCTCCTCCTCCGGGAGTTGTGGGCGCACCTTAAAGCCCAGCTGTCGGCAGGCGATGACCAACTGGCCATGGATCTCACGCCACTCCCGCATACGCATATAGGCAAAGTACTCGCGCTGACAGAGCTTGCGCAGCTGGTTCTGGCTGAGTGTCTGGCGCTGCTCTTCGTAATAACGCCACAGCGCGATCCACGCCAGAAAGTCCGAGCGTGGATGCTGGAACCGGGCATGGGCTTGGTCGGCCTGCGCTTGTTTATCGGTGGGTCGCTCGCGTGGATCCTGAATCGACATAGCGCTGACAATCACCAGCACCTCGGCCAGACACCCCTGCTCGTTGGCCGCGAGCAGCATGCGTCCCAACCGGGGGTCGACCGGTAAGCGTGCGAGCCGCTGTCCTAGCGCCGTGAGTTTGCCCCGCACCGACACCGCGCCCAATTCTTCTAACAGCCGATATCCGTCGCGCACCACTTTGGGATCGGGCGGGTCGATAAAAGGGAAGCGATCGACGTCACCGAGGCCGAGCTCGAGCATGCGCAACACCACCGCGGCAAGATTGGTGCGGCGGATTTCGGGGTCGGTGAACTCCGGACGGCCGACAAAATCCTGCTCGCTATACAGCCGAAAGCACACGCCATCCGAGAGTCTTCCACAGCGACCCTTGCGCTGATTGGCGCTCGCCTGAGAGATGGGTTCAATCGGCAAGCGCTGCAGGCGGCTGCGCGCGCTGTAGCGACTGATCCGGGCGTCGCCCGGGTCAATCACGTAACGAATACCGGGCACCGTGAGTGAGGTTTCGGCCACGTTGGTCGCCAGCACCACGCGCATGCCCGAGCCGCCGCTCTGAAACACCCGATTCTGTTCGGCCTGACTCAGCCGCGCATAGAGCGGTAACACCCGCAGCCGGTCGTTGTACCTGAGTGCCTTGGCGAGCTCGCGAATATCGCGCTCACCGGGCAAAAAAACCAGCGCATCCCCGCGAGGGCCAAACTGACCCTGTTCGATTTCGCCGAGCAAGTCGGCAATCTGCTGCCGCACACCCTCGTCCCGATCCTCAGTGTCGCCAACATAGTGCACATCCACCGGGTACGTGCGCCCGCTGACCTCAATGACCGGCGCGTCGTTAAAGTGCTCCGAAAAACGCGCCACATCGATGGTCGCGGAGGTCACGATCACTTTGAGATCCGGGCGTCGCGGCAGCAGCTGCTTCAAATAGCCCAACAGAAAATCAATATTGAGACTGCGCTCGTGGGCCTCGTCGATGATCAACGTGTCGTAAGCGCTGAGATCCCGGTCATGGGTCAGCTCGGCCAGCAGAATACCGTCGGTCATCAGCTTAATGGCGCTGGCATCCGAGACCGAGCCATTAAAGCGGATCTGATAACCCACCAAGCTGCCCAGCGACGTCTTGAGTTCATCAGCGATGCGCTGCGCCACCGTGCGTGCGGCGATTCGCCGCGGCTGGGTGTGACCAATGCGCAGCTGGCGGCCGCGGCCAAGGTTCAGACAGATTTTGGGGAGCTGGGTGGTTTTACCCGAGCCAGTCTCGCCCGCGAGGATGACCACCTGATGATCGCGAATCGCCGCCTCGATATCAGCGCGGCGCTCCGAGACAGGCAGCTGTTCAGGGAAATCGATCTTTGCCGGCACCTCGCGTTCGGTCACCGGTTGGGCAGTACTCATGAATCGATGCCGGGGTCAGTCGAGATCGCGCAGCTCACGTCGCAGAATCTTGCCCACCGCAGTTTTCGGTAGCTCATCCTTGAACACTACTGACTTGGGCACCTTGTAGCCCGTGAGGCCCTCGCGCATAAAATTGCGTACGTCGTCCTCCGACAGATCAGGGTTACTGCGTACCACATACATACGAATCGCTTCACCCGTGCTCTCGCTAGAAATACCGATCGCGGCGCACTCGACCACGTCCGGGTGGGCCACCAACACATCCTCAAGTTCGTTGGGGTACACGTTGAAGCCAGAGACCACGATCATGTCTTTCTTGCGATCGACGATGCGCAGGTAGCCGTCGGGTTGCACCAGCGCAATATCCCCGGTCGCAAACCAACCGTTGCTGTCGATGACCTCGGCGGTTGCTTCAGCGCGCTGCCAGTAACCCGCCATCACCTGCGGGCCGCGGACACAGAGCTCTCCCGCCTCGTCGAGCCCGAGTGGGTTGCCCGCATCGTCGCGAATCTGGATCTCGGTGCTGGGCACCGGCACGCCGATGGTACCGATCTGCACACCGTTACCCGGGTTCCCCGATACGGTCGGGGAGGTTTCAGTCAGTCCATAACCCTCAGACACTATGCACCCAGTGACCTCGGCCCAGCGATGCGCTGCATCGTGGGTCAGCGCCATGCCGCCCGACAAAGTGACCTGCAAATTTGAGAAGTCGAGGGCGCGGAAGCCCTCGTCGTTGCACAGCGCGACGAACAGCGTATTGAGACCACAGAACAGCGCCGGACGATGCTCGTCAAAGGCTTTGACCACCGACGGTAGGTCGCGGGGATTGGGCACGAAGGCGGTATGCGCGCCAATCCGCAGGGCGTACATCGACGCCGTGAAAGCATAGATATGGTACACCGGCAGCGGTTGCAGAACCGTGCTGCCCCGTCCTTCCATGTCGTGGGTGGCAAAGAAGGCATCACTCTGCAGCACATTCGCAATCAGATTGCCGTGGGTGAGCATGGCTCCCTTGGCAACTCCCGTGGTGCCGCCGGTGTACTGAAGCATGGCCAAATCATCACGGTTAAGAATCGACGCGCGGTAGGGCGTTTTCGCCCCGGCCTTCAGCACGGCATTCAGCCTGAGCGCACCGGGTATCGAGAACGCTGGCACCATCCGCTTCACATATTTCACGAGAAAATTGATCAGAGCACGCTTCGGCTGTGGGTGAAGGTCCGCTATCTCGGTAACTACAACGGTCTGTACACCGGTCTTGGGTAGCACCGCGGCCGCTGTCTGCGCCACGTTTGCCTGCACGACCATGACCTTTACGCCCGCGTCGTTGAGCTGATGCTCGAGTTCCCGTTCGGTGTATAGCGGATTGGTATTGACCACCACCATGCCAGCCCGCAGCGCGCCGAGGCACACCACCAGATACTGGATGAGGTTTGGCATCTGCACGGCAACGCGATCGCCCCGCTCAAGCCTCGCACGGTGCTGCAGCCAACCCGCAAACTGGGCCGAGAGCCGGTCGAGATCGGCGTAGGTCAGGGTGTGCCCCACGCTGCTGCAGGCGGCCTCGTCCCGGTAGGTCGACAGTGCCTCCTCAAACAAGGCAACGATAGAGGGGTAGGTGTCGGTATCAATGTGGCTGGAAATGCTCAGCGCACCCAGCCTAGCTGCGATCGCGCTCTGGACCGTTTCCGTCATGGGTTCGTCTCGGGTAATACAGGTAGTTTGGGTATGATGTGGATCGCGCGGTGCGGGGTCAACCTCCCAATGCCGGGAAGTGGGTCGCGTGGTGCGCTGTCACGCTCTCGCCGCGGCGATGTGAATCCCGCCCACAGCACTTGCATCACAGCGCGCATCACAATTGGTCACGAAAAAGCGCCAAAGAAAAACAAACCGTATCAAAACGAGGAACAGCTATGATGAAGAT
>Ga0181604_10002741_pt1 | contig 15119 bp, 10 predicted proteins | sample 041ome_12_FD_148663 | JGI IMG/M metagenome (GOLD analysis project Ga0181604, IMG submission 148663) | Coastal salt marsh microbial communities from the Groves Creek Marsh, Skidaway Island, Georgia - 041410US metaG (spades assembly) | ecosystem: Environmental > Aquatic > Marine > Intertidal zone...
CTCTTTTTCTTCTGCAGGGAGACGTGCGGCGGCTTCTGCGTGAGGCATCGCGGACTGCGCTCGCCTTTATGGTGGCCTCAGCCGGTACCGTAGCCGGAGTCCTGCTGGCCATATCCCTCCTCGATCTCAGCACATTGGCGGAGAGCGCCAATATCAACGCTGCAGACAAGGAGAGCGCCATTGCCGGTTTGTTCGCCGCCACCTACATAGGTGGATCGGTGAACTACGCGGCGTTGGGCGAGATGACCGGGCTATCTGGCGACGCTTCTTTTTTCTCAGCGGCCACCGCCGCTGACAATCTGTTTAGCGCCATTTTTCTGAGTGTGCTGGGGCTGTTACCCGGCGTGCAGTGGTTAGCTAGACGCTTTCACGATCACCCCCAGACGAAAACCCATAGCTCCAACAGCACCATCTCAGAAAGCAATACGGTGTCGATGACGCCCACCTCACTGTGCACAGCATTGGCAGTCGCCACGCTGCTGGTGACTATTAGTGATGCGCTCAGTGCTTGGCTGGACTTCTCGGGGGGGCGCTACATTATTTTAACGATACTGACCCTCGCTCTCGCTACGTTTGTGCCGAAATTACGAGACTGGTGTACCGGGGGATTTGAGCTCGGCGTGGTATTGTCATTCGTTTTCTTTGGCTCGATCGCTGCCGGGGCGGATGTCGTCGCCATGCTCAGCGTAGCCCCCATCTTGATCGCTCTGGTCACCATCTTGCTGGCGACCCATTTGCTCTGCCTGTTGGTTGTCGGCCGCTGGCTAAACCTCACACTGCCGGAATTGCTGACCGCATCCAACGCGGCCGTGCTCGGTGCTACAACCGCGCCGGCGATGGCAGCCGCCAAGGGGTGGCATGATCAAATCACGCCCGGGGTACTGGTGGGCGTGCTGGGCTACTCATTAGGCACGCTCATCGGGGGATTGCTCTTCAATCTACTGTGACACTGTTCCTGTCCTACCGGTCCTGTCCTACCCGGCATTACCTGAACACACCTTCTTAGCAATGTGACCTGCCGCGAGCCCAGCGGTCGCGCGCCCTAGCCTGCCGCCCGCGGTGCGCTGTCATCGCTGGCGTAAGCAAGTAGACGGGTCGCGACGTCCCTTCCCGACGTCACCGCGCCTTCCATCCAGCCATACCAACCTCGAGACAGATCACCGCCTGCAAAGAGCACTGGGGGCGGCATATCCGCCAGCTCATGTAGCCCGCGCATTTGACCGGGCGCACTGCTCAACTAGGAGCCCCGCGAAAAGGGATCCGCTATCCAGTCATGGGAAAGATGCTGCTGGTGAAGGGCGACGTCAGGGTGTCGTGTCGCCAATGCCCGCCAACTTTCGGTCAACGCCTCGTTATGACCGGGCTCGGCAACAGCAAAGGTGCAGACCGCGTCTGATCGAGAACCGCGTCGAGAGTACACCTCGACCGCGTGTGGCCACCCAATCGATTCCGCCGGCTCGGTGAGCGTGGCGGCTACCCAACCTTTAGCGGCTCGACCAACGTGACCCTCCGCGATCACTCGCGCGGCCACAGCGGGTAATGGCACATCCAGACTCAGGTGTGAGAGCACATTAAGCGGCAGCGCAACGATCACCTGCCCCGTGAAAATCTGGCCTGCAGGGCCCTCGACGATAACGCCCCTCTCGGTTTTGGCGATACGGGTCACCGGGCAATTCAGCCGCAGCGCCGAGCCAAGTGTCTTGGCCATCGCAATACTCAGTGATTGCGCGCCTCCCGCAATCCGGCGTTCCGCCCCGCTGAAGGCCGCTTCAACACCGCCGAACGACGCAAATTCATGAAGCAGATTGAGCATGCTGTAGTCGTCGGGGTGTGCTCCTTGCAATGCGAACCCATGGGCGAGGAACGTCGAGAGATCGTTAATATCGAGAGCATGTGCCTCTAAAAACGCCGTCACGGGCAGGTCGAACTGATCAAAGCCCTCATACCAGTGCGGCTGGTCAGAATTAAGTTGCGCCGCTATGCGATCGCAGGTTCGGACAACACTGTGCCATGAGGGAGCCTCTGTTTTGGGTGTCAAACCCAGCGATGGCGTCTCAGGGACTGTGTCTTCAAGGTTAATCTCGTACCGCGCCAGTTCTTGCATCATCGCCTGATGCTGATCGGGGTCAACCCACTCCGCGCCGAGGTCAACAGTCAGACCGGCCGCCTCAAAGGGTGCGCTGTAGGTTCTGCCCCCAACGCGGTCTCGCGCCTCCACCAGCACCACCTGTCGCCCGGCTTTCAACAGATCCCTAGCGGCGCACAACCCAGCAAGGCCAGAGCCAATAACCACTGTTTCTATCTGCTCCATGCCCGCATGCTACAGGCTAGTCCTCGGTCATGAGAAGCAATAGCAGTCACTGCCGCCTCATATAAAAGTGGCGATCTGCTCTAGGGTTTTTTTGACGGTGGCCGCGCGCGGCACCATCGCTGTCTGGGACGGGTGCCCGACGACCAATAACACATAGGGCCGCTCGTTGCTTGGACGCTGAAGAATCTGATTCAAGAATTTCATCGGATTTGGTGTGTGGGTGAGCGTAGCGATACCCAGCTGGTGAAAAGCGTTGATCAAAAATCCCGTCGCAATGCCTACCGACTCCGGCACGTAGTAGTGCTTTTGTCGCGCACCTTTCTCATCGATGCCGTACCGCTCTGCAAATACAGCAATCAGCCATGGCGCCGTTTCCAAAAACGGCTTGGACGCATCCGTGCCTATTTTTTTCAGATCATTCAGCCATGTCTCTCCCGCCCGACCCCCGTAAAAAGCCTGCTCTTCTGCCTCCGCCGCCTCGCGGATCGCACGCTTGGTGTCAGGGTCACCCACGCAGGCAAAGTGCCATGGTTGGTGGTTCGCGCCGCTCGGCGCTGAACCTGCAGCGAGCACACATGCCTCAATCACGGCACGATCGATGGGCTCGTCAGAGAAGTCCCGCACAGTGCGCCTTTCACTCTGAAATCGAAAGTTGGCCTCTGACTGCTTTACCAGCTCCTCATCGGTCAACCGGCAAGGTAATGCGACCTGAATGGGATCGTATTCAAAATCCATGATCGGTCCTGAACGCTGTTCACCTATTGAAACATCAGTTTACCTCTCATCGAGGTCCGGGCTGAGATCTCTGGGGCATGGGACGCCCTTTCGACGGGAAACAAGCCTCAAAAAGGGTGTAGGATGAAATCAATAAAACGTCCCACTGCCATCAGACTCCGTCGCTAAGACCGAATTTGAGACACATAAACGATAAAAAGACGGAGATCACCATGCCAGAGGACATTACCCGCCGCCATTTAATCGGTGCGACCGGAGCATTAAGCGTCGCTAATCTCATCCCCGCAGTCAGCCGAGCTGATGAACCCGCTGCGGCGAACCCCGCCGCTGTGAGTGTGCCCGAAAATGGCCACAACTATGAACGCGTGCCATTACGTACAGACATGATTACGGTGACGGCGGTGCAGACTCGCGTCAACGCTGTAGACGGCCTGAATCCTGCGCCGGGGATGAAGCGCAATCTTGAGTTGATGACAGGATTTATCGACAAGGCACAGTATTACAGTGGCAAGAAAGATCTGCTCTGCTTCCATGAGTTCCCCATTACCGGTTGGGACATGTGGGATCGAAAAGAAGTTGATCGCCTGTGTATCGAAATCCCAGGACCAGAAACCGAAGCGATCAGCGCGAAAGCCAGAGAATACCAGTGCTACATCAAATTCGGAGCCTATGTCCGGGACCCGGACTGGCCTGGACATATTCTTTCGGTCACAACGTTGATCGGTCCGGACGGCGCTATCGTTGCCAAAGACTGGAAAGCGCGAAATGTGAAAGGGGTCTTCCCCACTTTTGAGCTGTTTACCACCACGGTCTACAACGTGCTGGATCAGTACGTGGAAATGTACGGTGAAGACGCAGTAATCCCCGTTCACAGGACAGACATTGGCAATATCTGTATGTCTTCCACTCAACTGGAACCTGAATTGATCCGCGCCATGGCACTCAAGGGCGCTGAGCTCATATTGCGAACCGCATCCGGTGGCTTCCGGCCGTTCGATATGCAGGCCACCTCAGCCTATAACAAGGTCTACACGGTCATCGTTAATAACGCTGCGTCGCTGGATAACCCTAACTTCTTCCCGGATGCATTCGGTGGCTCAGGCGGGTCCGCTATATACGGGCCCAATGGAGAAATACTCGCTCAGGCGAAATCAAAATTTGAGCAGGGCGTGACTGCGCGTATTCCGATCGCTTCCTACCGAAAACGGCACCGCATCCCGGACGTGCATATGGACCTGTACCAACCCATTTTAGATGCTTACCAACCCCGGTTTGCCCCCAATCTGTTCTCGGAGTACACACCTACCGACTTACTCGATGCCAAGCGATATCTGGACACCAAGAATCGCTGGCGCTAACCACCTTTTGGGATATCTGCTTGAATGACTGTCAGTGCGGAAGTCGCTGGTTTTTCGGCTGAAAAACTCGCAAAAATCGAAACGCATCTCGAAACACGATATCTGAAACCCGGCAAAATCGCGGGCTGTCGTGTTCAAGTCGTCCGCCGCGGTGAGACGGCCTATTCGGCGACCATGGGCCTCATGGATATTGAGCGCGATAAGGCGATGTGCGACGACACCATCTTTCGCATCTATTCCATGTCCAAACCCGTCACTTCCATTGCACTGATGATGCTGCTGGAAGAAGGCCGGTTTCAGCTGACCGACCCTGTCTACAAATTCATACCATCATGGCGAGAACACCGCGTTTGGGTTGAAGGTGAAGGTGAAGCAATGGTGACGCGCGCGCCCAAGGCGCCGATGACCGTGCAACATCTGCTTTGCCACACAGCGGGTTTGACTTATGGCGGCTTTCTGCCCGGGCTGGAGCTACCCGTAGACTCGGCTTACGCGGCTGCGGGTATATCTAGAGCGGGTACCGACACCCTGCAGGAATTTGTTGAAAAGCTCGCAAAGGTGCCACTGCTCTATGAGCCAGGATCACGATGGAGCTACTCCATAAGCACCGACGTCTGCGGTTATCTGGTTGAAGTCATATCGGGTCAATCCTTTGAATCTTTTCTGCAGGACCGACTGTTCGGCCCCCTCGATATGCCCGATACCGGGTTCAGTGTTTCTGATGCGCAATTGGATCGTTTTGCCGCCTGTTATGAGCGCACGCCAGACAAATCTCTGCGACTCCAGGACGACCCAGAAACCAGTCGCTATCGCAGCGCCCCGGCAGCGCCTTCGGGCGCAGGCGGACTGGTCGGCACGGTCAGTGACTACGCCAATTTCTGCGAAATGCTGCTCCAAAAGGGACAGTTCCGTGGGAAACAGATCATCGGCCGGCCGATTTTGGAGCTGATGACCCGCAATCACCTTGGCGATCACTCACTGGCACAGATGGCGGTCGGGGGGTTTTCAGAGACCAGTAACGACGGCGTAGGCTTTGGGTTGGGCTTCGCCACCACAATGGATGCGGCCGCTTCAGGCACCGTCGGCGAAGGCGACTTCTATTGGGGCGGTCTGGCCTCGACGCTGTTCTGGGTCGATCCAGTTGAAGATCTCTACGCCATTTTTATGACGCAGCTGATCCCCTCTTCCACCTTCAATTTCAGAGGGCAGATAAAAAACCTCGTGTATGGGGCGTTGTCGTAAGCGCCTATTGACTGACGGTCAGCGCAACCAACTGCCCCGCCTCCCCGGGCGCACCCGTTGCCATGACAATGTACTGCTGACCGCCGATCGCATAGGTCATCGGCACTCCCGTTTGACGCTGACCTAGGTCGATCTCTGCCACGATCTCCCCGGAGCGTTTGTCATGGACTTTGAACAGCGAGCCTCCCCATCGTGCGCCATACATGCCCGCCCCCTCTCCGGAGAAGAGCAGCGTTTTAGTGACGAGCAACGCAGATCGATCATCATTGCCGGCATCAGGAATCGCTACGCCAGCCAGTTGCGGGTGCTCTTGAATCTCCTCCGGCGTTCGACTATTAGGCCGCTGCCAAAGTAGCTTGCCCGTATTCATATCCAGCGCGCTGATCCAGCCCCATGGCGGCTTGAGAAGCGGCAGATCAAAGGGGCCGTCAAGGGTCGCGTCTCTCAGTATGTAACGCATGGATGACCGGTCTGGGTCGCTGATGAGTCCCACGACCTCTGGCGACACTGCGTAAGAGACATACATCAGCCCTGTCTCCGGATCGGCCACCGCCCCCTGCCAATTGGCGCCGCCTACCGAGCCAGGCAGGACGAGTGTTCCGCCATTTTCCTCATTCACCAGCGTTGGCGGCGTATAGAGCGGCCCTAGCGTGTAGCCCGCAACAATCCGCTGCGCCTCGGCATGAATCTCTGGTGTCAGATCATTGAGTTGGTCTTCCGTGACCCCGGTGCGACCGAAAGGTTCAGGCAGTGACGGTATCGGTTGCGTCGCCGCGGTCTGCTCACCGGGCACGTCACTCTGAGCGACAGCGACCTCATCGATCGGCCATACCGGCTCACCCGTGCGACGATCAAAAACAAAGGTCAGTCCCTGCTTAGTGATCTGCGCTACCGCGGGAATCTCTATGCCCTCTACCGTGATATCGAAAAGGACGGGCGGCGCAGGCAGATCGTAATCCCAGATGGGGTGATGCACGGTCTGAAAATGCCAGACACGCTTACCTGTCGAGGCGTCCAAACACACCAGACTCTGTCCATAGAGGTTGTCGCCGGGTCGGTGGCCACCATAGTAGTCGCTGGTCGGCGCCTCGACCGGAAGGTAAACGTAGCCGAGTTCTGGATCCGCGCTCATGGGGGCCCATACGCCGGCGTTTCCCGTATACCCAGCAGAGTCAACACCCCAGGACGCAGAGCCGCTCTCTCGCTCACCGGGGATGGTATTGAAGCGCCAGCGCAGTTCACCGGTTTTCACGTCATAGGCAGTGACTTTTCCCTTGAGTGCTTCTGGCGATGCCGGCGCACCGCTGAACGTGAAAGCAGCACCCACAATCACCACATCATTCACAACAATGGGGGGTGAGCTGGCGCCAATAGGTGCGGTAACGGGATCCAGTTCCACGCCCAGCTGTAATTTGAGGTCGACGATCCCACCCCCACCAAAGCCAGGGCGCAGGTGACCCGTGCGGGCGTCGAGTGCGATCAGTTGATAACCGGGTGAGATCGCAAAAATAGTGTCTTGATCTGCACTGCGGTGAACGGCAACGCCCCTGCCCGGCCCTTTGCGCGGCGCGTTGTTCCCCCTCTCCCCCTCATCAAGACGATACATCCAAATCGTCTCGCCCGTTACAGCGTCGATGGCCACAACAGCACGCCGCGCGCCCGCAGTCGCGTACAGCACGCCATTCGCCATGAGGGGCGTCACCTGATAATTAGGCCAGGGGGATGACCCAAAGTTATCGGACTTCCAGCGCCACGCCACCTCGAGATCCGCCGCGTTACCTTCGTGGATCAGATCGAGTGGAGAGTAGTTCGTGCTGTGCGGCGTGCCACGGTGATGCAGCCACTCTGTCATCAAATTGGGTAAGACAGAGATAGTGGGGAGTGGTGGCTGTTCAGTCTTATCTGGATATCCGAGCACGCCGCTGCGTGAGAGCTTCAACTTAAGGTCTAGATCCGTTGCGCCCGCAGAATAGCCATTCTGATACAGCATGAATCCCAAAATTGCCGCGTAATCACGCGCAACCAACCCCCCCGGGTTGGTGGACGGCATACTAGTGGTCGTCATGTCGAACAGCTGGCCCACCGGGCGCCCGGCCCAGCGATCTTGAAACGCGTTACCCGAGAGCGCAGGCCCCGACTCATTTCCGCGCAGGTTCATCCCATGGCAGCTGGCGCAGTGCTCTGCATAGAGACCCCGACCCTCGGCAGCCTGACTCAAGCTATAGCTCGCTCCGGGATTCTCAGTACCTGCGGCAGGGATTACCCAGAAGATCGAGCTGATGAGCACCAGAGAGTTGGCAAGCCGCCTACAGGTCACAGGACGCCCGGTCATGCGGCCAGCATTTCCAAATGAGCCAACGCTGAATCAGCCAACGCCTGCAGATCGTAGCCCCCCTCCAGGGTTGACACGATGCGGCCCTGCGAAAATTGCTCAGCCAGCGCGGTGATCTCTTGGGTCACCCAGGTAAAATCTGTCTCGTCCAGATTGATATGCGCCAGTGGGTCATCCCGGTGGGCGTCAAACCCTGCCGAGATCAGAACAAGATCCGGCCGATGCGCCTCCACGGCCTGCCACCAAGAGCCTGCGATCGCTCGCCTGAAATCATCTCCTGACGCACCGGCGGCCAAAGGTGTATTAACGATATTGGGGGCCACCACATCGTGAAGCCGGTCAGGGTAATGCGGGTGCTGGAAACTGGAGCACACCAGAATCTCAGGGTACCTCTGGCACAAATCGACCGTGCCATTGCCGTGATGCACATCAAAATCCAAAATCGCCACGCGATCAATGCTCGACAGGTTCAGTGCGTTGATGGCGGCAATGCCTATGCTGTTCAGCAGGCAAAACCCCATGGGTGAATCGAACTCAGCATGGTGGCCCGGCGGTCGCACCGCACAGAACACCCTAGTCTCATCTCCATTAACCACATCCTGAACCCCTTGCCACACGGAACCCGCTGCCTGCAGTGCAGCCGCCATGCTCGTCGGACCCATCCAGGTATCTGGGTCTAGCGGTCTCAATCCCTCCTTGGGACCTGTTTGCCTGAGCCGATGCAGCAGCTCGGGGTGGTGAGCTTGGCAAACGAGATCATCCTCAATTGGCACCGCCTCCCGAACGGGATGATCCTGTGTGAAACCGGTTTGCTCCAGATGAGCCAAAAGAAACGCCAAGCGGTCTGCACGTTCCGGGTGGCCCTCAGGTGTTTGGTGGCTGACGCAATCAGCATGGCTATAAAGTCGCACGATCACTCCGTCTCAAGGACCTCGCAAGGACACAAGCCTATACGGGCGGGGAAACTCGGGGCAACTCTCTGAAAAATAAAAAGCCCGCGCTGAGCGGGCTTTAAGTTCGATGGCGGAGAAGGGGGGATTGATTCGTTCGCCGTTGCCTCCGGCGAAATCACCCCAACGGGCGCTTAGCCTGTCGGCTTTGCGTCCAAACTCTGCTCTGGGCAGAGTTTGTCGAACCGGAGGCTTCGTCCACACCGCCCTCTCCCAAAAACGCAAAAGGGCCCCGGCGGGACCCTTGCATTTTTAGCGGAGAAGGAGTGCGTCGAAAAAGAGCCTAAAACCATTGGTATTGCTAGATTCAGCGATCACCAGCCCCCAATGCCCCCCAAAAGCACGCTGTCTGGCCCTTTTTGGCGTTATGGAAACCCTCGAGCGCGGTGACAAGGGAGGGCTATTCGCCGGTATAGTTGTGCGCCGCAACCTGAGTAGGATAGCCAAAGAAATAATCAAACCCCTGCTTCAGCGGTGCGCCATCGCTTGAGGTAGGTCCAAGGACCATCGCTGATTGGGCTTGGTTGGAGCTTCCAACGGCACTCGCGACCTTACCAGGCGCTTCCGACGCTTGGTTCTCACCTGCATGCCCAGTTCGCTATGGATGCGATACCTTCGCTTGCGGTTCGTGACAAGACCTTCGCGACGCAACAACTCATGGCAATAGGTATCCCTACTTCGGATACTGTTCAGCTAGCTGCCTCAGCCGTTTGATGACATCGGTGTCGCGATCAGGTCGCGACCGTCTGATACCGGATCGCCTTGCGGATAATGGGAAGCAGCCGGCACGCGCGGCGCTGGCTGATGTGATACTCCGACTGCAGGTAGTCGACCAGGCGCTTACGCCCCGCCGACTTCACCACTTTTTTGAGACAACATCCTTCAGCATCGCCTTATCCAGCTCAGCTTCAGCAAGCAGTTTCTTGAGGCGTGCATTCTCTGCCTCAAGATCCCTTAACCGCTTGGCTTCGGACACTTCCATGCCGCCATACCTGGACTTCCAACGGTAAAAACTCTGCTCCGAGAATCCATGCTGGCGGACTAGGTCTGACACTTTTGCGCCGGACTCATGCGCTTTTAAAAAGCCAATAATCTGCTCTTCGGTGTATCGCTTGCTCTTCATCGTGAGACTTCCGGTCAGCTTAGCGGGAAATCTCTCACGCGTTTTGGTTACGTTTTTGGGGAGAAGGTCAGCTGTATTCATTCAGGCCGCACTCGACCCCCAGACTAGTTTCAAGCTCTAAACTTCCATTTCCACCGTCCGATAGGTCCTATATATGAGATATAAGAAAACTAAGCTTTAACATGATTGCTCAAGCTAAAAGCTACCAATGATTATTCATACCAACCACAGCGCTACGACCGCCCGGGCTGCAATGGTCGGGAGTGAACGCGATATGGATGGTGCCATAAAGCACCTTTCGACCGGGTCTCGAATTTATTCGGCGTCAGACGATGCATCCGGTTTGGCGATTAGTACCCGAATGACCTCTCAAATTAGAGAGTTGGATACCGCAATAAATGCCGCGGCGGATGCTATAGGAATGGTATCGATCATTGATGGTGCGCTCGTAGAGATGGGCAACATGTATCAGCGCCTGAGAGAACTCGCCCTGCAAGCCTCTACCGGCACCACTAGCCCAGCAGACCTCCAGATGATACAGAGGGAATTTGATGAGATTGTGCTGGGTATTGAGTCAATTATTACTAACACTACTTACCAGAACTTGAACGTTTTTTTTAATCCGGACGGTAAAGTGCCAGGCGCAACGGGGTGGAGAAACGACGGCCAAGCCGTCGTCATGGATCTCAACTTTAATCTTGGGTCGGCAGGATCAATCACCACCACCTTCACACCAGATTTCCCACCTTATTCCTTCACCTATCCCGAAGTCCTGTCCGGCTGGGGCAACTTTTTCTACATGCAGGGAGACACCAATGGTGATCTGGGATCTTTTAGGGGCGAGACTGCTGGCAGTATGTATTCGAATCATATTCTCGATACAAACCACCCAAATCATAGAATTAACGTCAGCATAGGCGCTGCGAAATCTACCGTAGAGAATATTGATGACCTGCTCGCGAACGTCATGTCATCCCGGGCAAAACTTGGCGCGACGCACAACCGGCTAATTCATGCGATAGACAGTATGACCACTCGCTCCATCGCCACTAAGGCTAGTCGTAGTCAAATACTGGACACAGATTACGGCACCACCACTGGATCATTGGCCAGAGCACAAATTCTCAGGGAGGCGAGTACAGCTATGCTCGCTCAAGCCAACGCGACCCCCGAGGCTGTGTTGATGTTACTAAGATAAAAACCACCTATAAGACTAGCCACCATTGCGAACCGCCGAAACTTACCAGCGGGAAATTCTTAGCGACGTGATATTCACCAGAGGCTCCATGATCTCCTGCCTCCACGACCACTTTCTCGACGACCAGTTACCAGCCACCCCATTTATACTTCTCATACTTAAAAGGCCCTTGAGACGCGGAGTATTCGCTTGATGAACCCGTACTCACCTCTCGAGCTTGCGGCGAGTTTGCCCTGAGGCCGGCCACATTGCGTGGCCTTTTTGACCCCCCGGGAACTCAAGGGGTGCTGCAATCCACCTGTAGCGAGACATCAAATGTATCGCCCGTCTCAAGAACCTCGAAAGAATAGTTTGCAGATACAGCGCCACCTGTGTCCGATGACATGAGACTGAAGTCTAGGCTGCTGCCATCGGACACGGTTTGAGATTCCGTCAACCCGGAGAAAGACGCAGTGACAGCGGGGGCAGCCGATCTCGCGCTCACTTTGACAATCGTAAAGTCGCCCCCAGATGCCATCAGACGGAAACTACCCAGGGTGCAATTGAAATCATTGGTAGTTACCGAGATAGTGGCGCTACTCGAGTACGGCCACGCCAGCTGCTCGTTGCCGAAAAAGGCGTCGACCTCTTCTAAAGCAAGACTAGCCAAAACCGTCACGGAGACAGGGTCCGCATTACTGGAAGCAGCTCCGTCATTGACCGTGAGATTCACTACGTAGGTGCCCGCAACATCCGGCGTAAAGGTAGCGATCTGGGCATCAGGGTTCAATAAGTCGGCACTGCTACCGGCAGGAACTGAGGAAAACTGCCATCTGAAAGTGAGCGTGTCTCCATTAGCGTCGGAACTTGCGCCTCCATCGAGGTTTACCTGCGCACCAATGGGCACTCTCTGATCGGCGCCGGCATTTGCGACGGGTGCGGAGTTTGCCGTGGTGGCAACGACCGAGAGGTTGTCTGGCGAGCTATCAACTTTACCGTCATTGACTGTCAGGCTGACGACATACGTCCCATCAACATCAGCGGTAAAACTGGGAGTGGCTGCAGTAGCGTCATCAAGCTGTGCTGCGCTGCCTTCGGGTTTGGTCTGTATCTCCCACTGATAAGACAGTCCCTCGTTATCAGCATCACTGCTTGCCGCGCCATTCAACGAAACGATTGAGTTCGTGGCGACATTTTGATCGGGGCCAGCTTCCGCTACGGGCACTGAATTGGCGGTCTCCGCGGTAATCGTCACTGCATCCACTGCACTTTGCAGCTCTGAATCAGCGACGACCAGTTCCAGCGTGTATTGCCCATCTAGATCGGCGACGAAGGTTGGGTTCACTATTGTCGCATCAGACAGCGACGCGGCACTGTCATCAGGGGAGGACGCCACTGTCCAGGCGTAGGTGATCAAGTCGCCATCAGAGTCGATACTGGCTGAGCCATCGAGTTGGACTGTGGCGCCGGTAGCCACATTTTGATCGTTGCCAGCATTTGCTTCCGGGGCAGTATTGGGAGCGACTGCAGTGATCGTGACCGAGACGGGCGTACTCGTTTCACTGCCATCACTAACCTCAAGTTCCAACACGTACTGACCAGCGATGTCTGCCCTAAAAGACGGGTTTTGAGCGGTCTCATCGCTCAGCGAGGCGTTACTCCCCGAGGGACGAAGTTGGAAGCTCCAGGAAAAGGTAAGTGAGTCACCGTCAGGATCTGATGATCCGCTCCCATCCAAACTCACCACGGCGCCTGTATCGACGGTTCGGTCTGAACCAGCATCGGCAGTGGGCGCGGTACTTTGTAAGCTTCTGGCCCCAACGCCACCGGACGAGCCGGAGCCCGATCCTACACCGCAACCGGTCAGCATCAAGACCAGCGATAAAAAAACGATAGACCGCATTTGCTCGGCTTTCCTAGACAGATCCAATGATCGATTCTTTATACCACTTATCAGCAAAGCGCATCCCCCAGCAATTTCACTGGGTTGCCTGGTACAGCAACCAGATGGGGAGCCCACTAAATATTTCTTCCGTACTGATCGGGGGTGTCAGGGCGGACGCTACGCTTGTACCCAGCGCATTGGCAGCAGTCACACTGCAGACATAAGATACGCCGCTTGCGAGGCCGGAGAGAGTAATTGGCGAAGTGCTGCTGCTTACAATAACGGTGGTGGCTCCGCTCCTGCATGCTGCCGTAAAGCTTGTAACTGGCGAGCCACCGTCGTCACCGACGGTCGCATACAGCGAGATTGCGCCATCCTCATAGTCAGCTGCCCTGATGCTCGGTCGCGAGGGCGGGCCCGGGACTGTGACGGAGTAAGCTCGCGATACGGGCGTTGCACCCAGCCTCGACAGAGCAGCCAGCGTACAGCTGTAGCGAGCCCTTTGGCCCACACCCTGAATCCTAAGCGGCGGGTTTACTGATCCGTCGACAACGCTCCTTTCTGAGATCCGCAAGCTCCAGCTTCTAAGGCCCCCGCCGCGGATAATAGGACCGATGCCCACGTCCTCCACGACCAAAGTCCAAATGCCACCCATTCGTTCACGCGCGATTTCACTCAGGGGCTGCACCGGTGTGAGTGTCGTGGGGAAAGTGCCTACTAAATTCTCGGAGTTGGGGCTACCCTGATCCCAAAGCACAATGGGCACCCCATCAGGGTTTTTCAAAGTGACCAGCAGGTCAGCCGGGTCAGTATGGAAAATGTCGATGCCAACCTCCAGCTCGGCAACAAATGACGAGGTAGCACCTCCACCTGACCCCGCCACCTCGAGTGTGCGACTCACGGGGGTCAGATCGACTAATGCCGGTCCAAACCAGGACTCAGATACCGAGGTATCGCTGGTGCAGGTCGCGCGGTGACCCGTCACCGGGAAAATAGACTCCTGCTCCACTGAACGAGCAAAATCGAGCGCCAAGATGGACCCAGCAGAATGACCGGTGATGACCGGAGGCGTGGGCGCCAGGGTATTGACCAAAATCTCGGTGTCGGAGGAGCAGACCGCGGGGTTACCCGATATACTGACCGTGCCCACCTTTTTATCCTTACCATCAGGCCAGCCCAACACCGGCGCGAGAGCGGCACAGTCCTTCAGCGTGGCGTTGGTTTGCACATCGAGGGCTTCGGCGATCTTTTCTAAATTTCTGAGCCCGTCAAGGTCCGTCAACGCATCATTACTTTTTATGGCGAGACTTTTTAGAGCAATCACACCCTCCAAGCCATCCAAATTCTGAAGAGATTGGTTCCCCTCGATGACAACCTCGATGCCACTGTTGGCGAGGGTGCTACTGCCCCACAAATTGGAACTTCCCAGAAGAATCAGAAGCACTCCAGTTGCTTTGCTGAGCGGCGCGCTGAGTAGACAGCAGATGCAGAGATATGTCAGTCGAATCATGAACGCTTATCCCTAAAAAATGAGTCCGCCTCTTTACACGGTCAGCCTCGATTACACGTAATAATTCAGTGCTCTTACTTAGCGAGTAACAATCGTCCGATCAGCCGGCACATGTTTAACGTCTCCAAATCTCATTTTCATCACTGAACGTAGCGAGAGAGGAAAAACTTGTAAAGAGATCCATACTCATACATGTCATCGGTCGAAGTGCAACCGGGGGTACCGAATTGACAGGTAATGGCAAAGTTGACGTAGAAAACGCCACCACTGGCCGGCAGAGAACAACTGCGGCTGGAGTTAAATTGTACGAACTTAGAGACAAGCCTTGCGATAGCAGCATAACCGTCACATTGAGCACTGTACGCGTCTCCCCCGGGCGTCTTCGAAGCCCAAAGCCTAAACTTGAAAGGCTCTGCCAAGACAGCCTGATCGGTAAAGGTCTCTATGCTGATTACTTGATTCGCGCTAGACCCCACGTCCTTCAAAGTGAACGGCA
>Ga0181604_10002747_pt1 | contig 15092 bp, 10 predicted proteins | sample 041ome_12_FD_148663 | JGI IMG/M metagenome (GOLD analysis project Ga0181604, IMG submission 148663) | Coastal salt marsh microbial communities from the Groves Creek Marsh, Skidaway Island, Georgia - 041410US metaG (spades assembly) | ecosystem: Environmental > Aquatic > Marine > Intertidal zone...
GCCAGGATGAGCAACCAATACTTGGAGAGGAGAGTCGTTGTCTCCTGATTTGTAGAGTAATAACCCGCCACTTATTTTTGCCATTCCTTTATTTCCTGACCAAGTAATTCATTTTCATGATGTCTTGCTTGATTCCATCCACCAAGCGAGCCTTTTTTTTACGACTGATCATTTTAAATCCCACACCAGTATAGCATGCAAGAGCCGCGTGATTGGAACTTAAAGTGTTGAGCATAACTTCCTCATGTCCTTGTGCGGATTTGACCCATTCAATTAAGGAGCCGCAAAACTTTTTGCCCAGACCATAACCTCTTGCATCTGGTCGAATTGCAATCCGGCAAAAGGAGCACAATCTCGAGCTCATTTTTACGATTTCTCCATATGCGAGTAATCTATTCTCGGTATCTACCATCATCCTTGCGGTAAGATCCTTGCGTGCCAAGTGCCTGGAAAAAATCAGTGGGCTTAGCCCTTCCTCAAAGGTATTGCCCGCCCAATAGCCTAGATCACTGGTAGTTTTTATCCAGGAGAGCAGTTCAGGTATGTGTCTGTTATCGAAAGCAAAAAGTCGATGATTATGGTTAAGAGAGTTCATTTCCAAATAGTCGCTACAGAAACAAATCCTGTTTAGACAATGAGGAATGTCTTGAATTTTTTTTAATTCCAATCATCAATTGGTCCTGTCAGATACTGATAACTTTTATTTAGAACCCAAGATTTACAATAATGAAAAAGAAAAGCTTATGTTTGGGAGCAATTATTTTATTGGCCGCCGGGTTTTTGGCAGGTTCTTTTTTGGAGAAGTCAGAAGCCAAATTGAAAATTATCAAGGCCGGGGTCGACGATAAAGGAAATATGGTCTGCATCAACAAAGCCCAGGTGTACTTGTTTAAAAAGGTAAATCCTGAGAATAAGATTATCTTTCATTATCACGATGCTTTAAGCAAGGAAGCTATTGTTACCAAATCCTTTCCTAACTCAGAAACCCTGGAAATTTATTGGGATCAATTATTGCGTAGCTGGTAGAGTTACTTTTCTGCCTTATTGATTCCAGAATTTTCGGTACCTTCCATCCGGGTCATAAAACTCTGCCTGTTTCTGGGTGTTGAATTTCCGGTCAGGTCTTGGATCGTTTCCAAATCCTGATAAATAAAGCCAGTTCCCATAATTGCTGCAGGGGTCATAATCGATAAGATTTTCCTCGAACCACTGGGCACCCTTTCTCCAATCCACTCCCAGATCGTGGATTAAATAGGAGGCTACATTTTGTCTTCCCCGGTTGCTCATCCATCCAGTGTGCCGCAATTCATTCATGTTGGCATTGACAAAGTCATCATTGGTTCTACCCAGCTTCCATTTTTCAAAAGATTCAGCTTCATCGGATAGCTTAGGGGAATTTGGTTTATCTTGGTTTGTCCCATATCTTTGGAACAATCCGGGCCCCCATTTTCTGGCGATGAAGTAAAAGAAGTCCCGCCATAATAATTCGAAGAACAACCAATAGGTACTTTGGTTGGATCCATGCTTTCTTTCAAATGCCTTGATTTCCTCATAGATCCTTCGAGGAGACAGGCATCCCTGTGCGAGCCACGGAGAAAATCGTGAGGAGAAGTCCGATCCGAATAAATGGTTTCTGGTTTCCTTGTAGGTGGAGATCCCCTTTTTATTCCAAATCCATTCCTGCAATCTTTGATCGGCTGCCTTTTCGCCTCCGAGAAAACGGTATATATCTGTGTGGGTTATCGATTCAGTTTCTTCAAAAAAATGGGAAAGGGGAGGAATTTCAGGTTTTTTAGGTTTTAAAAAGTTGAATTTTCTAGGGAGTTGGCAGCAGGATCGGATGGCTAAATTTTCCTCAACTTTTTTTCTGAATTTAGTGAAAACCTTGGGGGAATCAGCCAATTCGAAGGGTAAGTCATCTAGGTGTAAGAGAGTCGCCCCTTCATATGCTTTTGTATGGATTAACTCCGATAGTCTTTGCTCAGATGAGGTTTCCTCATAGGCAAAACCATTTTCCAGATAACAAGTGTTTGCTCCATATTCTTGAGCAATTGCAGGAATGATTTCTTCGGCTTTCCCTCTGCGGAGGATCAGATTCCCCCCCATGCTTTCAATAGATTCTTGCAGGCATTGCAACGATTGGAGAATGAATCTCCCCCGGAAATGGTTGATTCTTCTTGGGTTGGTTGTGTTCCATTCCCTGTCCTCAAAAAGGTATAGTGGAATGACCTCATCTGATTCTTCCAGAGCCTTGGCGAAGGCTGGGTTGTCATGAATGCGTAAATTATTACGAAACCAAAAAATTGCTCGATTCACTATGGACAATTTGCCGCAATTTCCGGGAGGAGCAAATTCCTTAACCTACCTCGCAGTGAAGATGAATGATGATTACAGAAATTAAGTTTCAGCAGCTTCTCTCTTAATTTCCCAATAATCCTTGATACGGACACCACCATTTTTATCCATGGGCAATACCTCACATAATTTGGCGTGCTTAGGGTCTGCCTGAAATCTCTTTACCTGGCCCAGTGAATCCAGTTTGTGAGGCAGTCCTGCCCGTCCTGATATTTCCACACATTCCAGAAGATCCTTCCCATTGTATCCATTCTCAAGAGAGTCACTGTAAAGACCTTCCGGGTGAGTAAACCCAATAATAATGCCAAATCGCAACCTGCCCCCCCGGTTTTGCCTAATGATGTCTCCTGGATGGTAGCTGTTTTTTTTACGTAAACGAAAAAGATTAAGCCGTTTACAGTCTGCCGCATTGCAGGAAAAGAATTTAAGTTCGGATAAGTTCTCTTTGAACATCGGAGTAAAATCATGCGGATTAACTTCGAGAACCTGAAATTTCCGGCTTCTTCCTTCCACCAGTCCAACTACTTCGCCAATTCTTTTTCTCCCCGAAGACTTATCCTTGTGAACAATAAGCTCACCCACCTCGATGGGTTTTTTAACATCTTTTACTTTGCGAATGGGTGACATATTCATGAATCTATCATAATTGTTGGTTTAAATCCATTAAATATTCAATTCGATTATTGTGATTTAAAATGAAGAACAGAATATGCTTACTGCGGCAGTAAGGTTAATTATTCCTTCTAGATCATGAAAGAAGCATGTTTTATGGTGAAAAGGTAATTTAATCAAAGACCTTTGGAAACAGAGTTGCTCTATTTTCTGCGATTGGTTGAGTGGGATTACTTGGTATGTCATTTTTAGGAATAGATCTGGGAACCGGAGGAGTTCGTTGTTTACTGGTCAGTGAGTCGGGTGAAATCCTTGCGGATATCTCGCGTTCCCTGAGTCAAATTAATCTCTCTAATGTGGCTGGGCATTCGGAGCAGGATGCGAATGAGTGGATATCCATTCTTGCAGATGCACTCGATGAATTGTTTGCCAACTCTTTGCACCGCGATATTGAGGCAGTGGCGGTGGACAGTACATCAGGAACGGTTCTACCGGTTAGTCCGAGCGGAGTACCGCTTGCTTCGGCTCTCTTACACAATGATGGAAGAGCTCTGGAGGAGGCAGGGTTCTGTGAGCAGTACTTTGGAGGTTCATGCTCTCCCACCTTTTCCCTGCCCAAAATCTTGTGGATGCAGCGCAACCTCGAATTGGCAGAAAATACCCTCTTTTTACATGCCACAGATTTTTTGAACAGCTGGCTGGCTGGGCATACGGAGATTCCCACAGATTCCACCAACGCGATGAAGAGCGGGGTCAATCTGGAGACTGGTGACTGGCTGGAAAACCTTCCCTCATTAAATTTGCCTGAAGTTGTTTCTCCGGGCGTGGTTATTGGGGAGCTATCTTTGGAGCATTGCCAACGCTGGGGATTGAGTGCAGGTGTGAAACTAGTCAGCGGTGCCACCGATTCCAATGCTGCTTTTTATGCCTCTGGAGCCGGAGAGCCGGGAGAGTGGTCCACCACCATTGGTACGACTCTGGCGATTAAGGGAATTTCTGAAACAAGAATTGATGACCCCAACGGGTGCATCTACTGCCACCGGCATCCGGATGGACACTGGCTGCCTGGTGGAGCATCCAATGCTGGTGGAGAAATTTTGCGTGAGCATCACAGGGAGCTTGCAGGACTTGAGACCGCACCAAATGCACAGGTCATCCCCAATGACCTGGTCTATCCATCGATACGGAGAGGCGAGCGGTTGCCGTTTTTGGATGCAGATTTTAAACCCTTTTTTGAGGGAGATGAAAGACGGGGGAAGGACTACCTCCTTGCCTGCATGGAAGGCATCGCTTTTGTGGAATTTCTGAGTTACGAATTACTGGAGAAACATGGAGCCTATATCGGAGAAAAAATCTTTGCCACGGGTGGAGCTGCATCCAGTAATCTTGGTTTGCAAATTAGGGCAGATATTTTGCAAAAATCGATGCATGTTCCCGAACATCCTCATTCTGCGATGGGAGCCGCCATTCTTGCTGCGGCTGGATATTCAAGCCGTGGAGTTGGGGAAGTTTCAAAAAGTATGGTATCGATTAAGCGGGTGATCGAACCGAGTACCTCTCCGATTGAGCAAAGGATGGACCGTCTCGCATATTTTCGCACCCGCTGTCCCTTTTGAGTACTTCTATGAAACTACTGATTTCAGATCTGGATGGTACCATCTTGGAAACGGAGGACTACCACCGCCTTGCATACAATGCTCTTTTTAAGGAACTTGGTCTTCCCAAAAACTGGTCCAAGCAGGATTATATGGACCGCTTACAAACCATGGGAGGGAATAAATTCAGAGAAGTCTTTTCTTGGCTTGGGTTGCCTGAGCAAGAGTATGAGGAGACCAAAGCCAAGCTCTATCATCAAAAAACCAAACTCTATACCGAGTTAATCACTGCGGATTTAAAGTCTGGTCAGCTTGGGCTTCGCCTGGGAATCCGGCGGTTGTTTGCCGAGGTGCGGGATGCTGGAGTTCCCATAGCGATTGCCACCGCCTGTGTGGGTTGGGCAGCGGAGCAGGTAATTGAGGCTGGGCTGGGTAAGGAGTTTCTGGAATCTCTAGCGGTATTGTGCGGCGGGGAGTCCACGGAGCGGAAAAAACCATATCCTGATATTTATTTACTGGTAGCCCATAAGACTGTGGTTGATCCCTCCGCCTGCGTGGTATTGGAAGACACCAGGCATGGAATGCTGGCAGCCAAATCTGCGGGAATGAGCTGTCTGGTTACTCCTAGTGAATTTGCTCGGGATCATGACCTCTCGGAGGCAGACCGAGTTTCGCCTGACTTGGAAACACCGGTCCCAGTCGGGCTTAAGGATTTGCAATCTCTTTTGAACTAGGGCTTGAGAGGGCAGTGATCTTTTTCTGAATGCTGGATACCCGCGGGTGTTTGTTTCCCAAACGGGCAGAAAAAATGATCAGGGCATTTTGGTAGTATTCGCGGGCTTGAATCTTTTCCTCACGGAGGTCATACATTGCGGCAATGGTGTAGTGGGTCTCACCCACTTCCATATGTTTTTTCCCCCACTTTTTTTCCATCTCAGGAATAGATTTTTTTAAACGGTTAATTGCCTTTCCGTAATCTTTTTTCTCCATACGAACAGTCCGTTTAGGAGTGGGTTTTTCGGGTCTTTGGGTGAAGTTTGGGTTACTAGAAATGGGTTTACTTGGCTGGTGTTTTGTCGGCTGTGAGGCAAGGGGCGGAGGTGGTCCATTCACTTGATCCACGGCAGACCCATCTGTGGAGCGAAACCAATTTTTAGTTTTTTTAAAAGCTCCGGTTAAATATTCGACGGATTCACTGTTTTGAACGGTTACTCCTGCACATCCTAGTAAAAAGAAAAAAATTAAAATTTGTACAAAAACGAGGAGGAATCTCATTAATACTTAAAGTGGGGGGAATTATCTTTTGGTCAACCCTGAGTTTTTTTGATCAGATAGTAGGGGAGTTTTTAAGTTTAATATTTTTTTAGCATGGATAAACCAAAACTGGGTCATTCTCATAACTACTCCTTATTGATGATGAGGTGGCGTATTTTATGCAAAAAAGCTGGATTAAAATTTTTCAGGATTGGAGAAGCAGATGGGTATCCATGCTATGAGATCTGTTCACCTGTACTTTCCAAAGATGGCGGGGTTTATTTATCTGCGGGCATCCATGGGGATGAAGCAGGAGCCCTTCTTGGGCTTCTTCAATGGGCGGAGTTGCATAAGGATAAATTAAGCAGGATGCCACTGCTTATTTATCCCTGCCTCAACCCCTGGGGATTAAAAAATAATAGCCGCTTCAATCCACAAGGATTGGATTTAAACCGGGTATGGGATGAATCTGCGACTCCCCTTATTGCTAAAATTATGCAAAAGATCAGAGATTATCATTTCCGTATCTCTATCTGCTTACATGAGGATTATGACGGGCAGGGAATTTATCTTTATGCACCCGGAGGGAGTCCAAAAGTAAGGATGATCGCAGATGCTGTATTATCTTCTGTAGAAATGATTATTCCCCGCGATCAACGAAAGAAAATTGATGGACGAAGATGCACCAACGGTATGATCTTTCCCCGACCCAGCAAGCCACCTGCTGAAGGTATTCCCGAAGCCTTATTTTTGTACGAAAATTGCGGAGGTATAAATTTCACTCTGGAAACTCCATCCGAGCTGGGGATAGACCCGCGGGCTGCCGCCCATGCATGTATGATTGAAGAAAGTCTAAGAGACTGTGGTCTTACTTAATGATTAGCATTCTCACCATATCTTCATTGACCCGCATCACTTTGTGAAGCAAGGAAATATGATAATCTCGGAGGATTTCAAGTTCCTGCATACGGATGACTTCCTCTTCGATGATATCATCTGGGGAATGGGTGCTTAAGTCCTTACGGATGGCGAATTGTCTGCCCAGATGATCCAGGGTCATCGAGGCTTTGGATTTATTCTCACCCAACCGGTTTACCTGCTTGGCAAGATCATTGGTTTCCCGGGCCAGGCTGTTGATCGCTTCCAATGCTTTTTCGTAGGTATCGATAGAAATTGCCTGTCCTTTTAAGTTCTTGTCAGATACTTCCTCCCCAAAACGAAGTAAGCCCAGTCCTAAAGAGAGAAGCGTGCCTCCAAATTCACTTTCATCCCCAATTGATTTTTCTTCCAGCTTTTCGGGAGGAGTGTAATGAACAACTGCCTGAAAACTATTGTCGATCATCTCCGGATCAGTGTCTCCGGGAGTAACCCGTAAAGAAAGTTTTGAGGAATCAATCATATTGGGATTGGATGATTTACTGATCACCTGCCCTTGCTTTCCTGTAAGAGGAGCTCCAGCTGTCCCGCGGTTCCCATCCATTTGACTGGTTGCAGATATATCTGCGGTTCCAATGTCAGAATTTTGACCCTTGGTCTTTAAACGGGCAAGTGGGGAGTAGGTGATACTTTCCAATGTTTGTGAAGCATTACCCTCGATAGCGAGTGAACCCTGATCAATTTCGAAATCAGTCCAAAAAGAATTGGAGGCATCGAGGCCATTTAGATAATCGTGGAGTGTTTGATTCGTATGTTCTGCACCTTCTGCCAACCATAGTGTTTTGGTTGGCTGATCGTAATGCATATTTTCAGCGGTGGGAGCTTTTCCTTCCCCTCCACTCGTAGTGTAATTACCGCTCGCCAGTGCAGTATCTGATTGTTCAATATCAAAATTGTCACTGAATCCATCTTCCCCATTAATCGTGGTGTAATTTCCGCTCGCTAGTGGAGTATCTGATTGTTCAATGTCAAAGTTGGCGCTGAATCCATCATGGTTCTCTAGAATAGAAACCAAGTCTGTGGAGTCATACTCATTGATCTGTTCGGGTAGGGTAATTTTATGGGTGACTGGATCATAAAAATCTGTCCATGAAGCAGAAGTGTTATATTCAACCTCTATGTTGATACCGTTTGAGTCTTCACCATGAGCAAGGTCAGTCTTAACCGTAATTTTTGCACCCCCAATATCCACAGTGGCTTGGGTAGTATCGTTCTTAAGTATAGAAACCAAGTCTCTGGAATCATATTTATTGGTCAGATAGGGGAGGGTAATCTTATGGGTGAATGGGTCTACCTGTTCGTAAAAACCTGTCCATTCACTCGTAGTGAAATTGCCGCTCGCCAGAGCAGTATCTGATTGTTCAATATCAAAATCAGCACTGAATGCAGCATCGTTCCGAAGAATGGAAACCAAGTCTTTGGAATCATACTGATTTTTCGCGTCGGGGAGGGTAATCTTATGGGTGCTCGGATCATAAAAACCTGTCCATGGATTAGAATTATATTCAACCTCTATGTTGATACTGTTCGATCCTTTCCTTTGAGCGAGCTCGGGCTTAACCTTGATTCTCGCACCCCCAATGTCCACGGAAGCATATTCAACCTCTATGTTGATGTTGTCCGAGTCTTCCCCGTGAGCGAGGTCAGGCTTAACCGTGATTTTTGCACCCCCAATATCCACAGTGGCTTGGATATTGTGAAGGATTTCCAAGTCGTTGATTTTATTATCCATGGAACCCGTTGAGCTCTCTGCACTAATTCCCCCAATTCTAAACTTTGGTTGGATCGAATCATCATTACGACCGGCCTCGTCTAGGATTACCGGAGTTTTGAAAGAGCTTGGGTTGTTGTCATTAACGCCATTGTGCAGGGAGTTTCGCCAAGCTTCATAGGCCAGCAATATTTCCTGTGGAGTAGCACTATCACCTCGTAAATCAATGGTAATCCTCTTGTTTGCTTTATCTTCAGAATACCTAACTGATTCTTCATCACGTCCTAAATGGGTTTCAAGTTTGGCTTTGTCGTGTAAAGTTCCTTGGGAACTGTAGCTGGTGTAAAGTAAATCAGTGGCTCCAACAGCAGGCCAATTAGTAACTTCTGAGCCTGGTGTGGAGGATTCTGCTTTGAGCAGTCCGCCGGAATTGTTAATTTTATCTACGATGGCACTGTGTGTAATGCTTGTATTGACTCCTTGCCTTAGAGTGAGAATTGGGTCATTGGTGTTTGCACCGGTATATTCAAATTCAGAATTCGTAAGACCCTTTGTATCCTCTGTATTCTGATAGGTGCCAGCAAAAATACCACCGCCAATACTCTTGGCGGATTGAAAGATTGTACTTCCGTAGTCTTCAAAGGCATTGATAACATTCTGAATGCTATTTTTAGCACCAGCTCCTGGCCCTCCAGCTAAATTAATGATCCCTGTTGGATTACCTGCTAGATCCTCAACATATACAAGCGAGTCCGTGCCAACTCCGTTGGCAAAATCAGTATCCCATGAGTCTGAAGCATCGGCAGTAAGATTTGTGGCTTGGGCTGAAAATCTACCGCCAGTGCCTGAATTTATTGCGGTGGCAATATCCTCCTGCTTCTCATCTTCCAATGAATTAGGAAGTTCTATGATTAATTGATTGAGTCCCGCGTCATATCTTGCTTCCACACTACCAGAGCCTTCACCATCATCCAGGGCGTATGCTCGATCATTGTCAAATGTCGAATCTTTGGCTGCGGCATCCAATTCGATGTCAAAAGTGCCAGTAAAATCCTGGTCATTGCTTAAAGCATTAAATAAATCTTCCGAATCAAAAATACCCCCGGTAGGAAGCCAAATCTTATGACCAAAAGAGTTGTCATAATGAATTTGCCCGGTGGGCGTACTACCAAGTCCCCCAGCTGTTTTGTAAGTATCGGGGTCGATAGGTGTAGTACTGCTGGTTACATCTACATCGAAAAGATCGGTGATATCCGCTAAATTATTGACGCCATCTTCAAATTCTTTCCGTCTCTCAGCGTTCGTGTTGTAGTAAGAGTCGGAATGAGGAAGTAAGATCTGGTGCGTACTGCCATTCAGGTTGTAGGTTATGTCTTTACTGCCATCTCCTCCTGCAGTTATAAATTCATCGGTGGCAGCTCCGGAGAGATTGATTGTTGAATCAGTAGGTGCCTCAACATTAAAAATGTTCGATTCAGGAAAAGTAAATTCAGCAGCTAGTTGTCCTAAATTGTAAGTGGTGAGAGCATTCTCAAACTTCAGGGTTCCTGCTCCCTCATCATAAACAATGCCAGTCACGGTGCTGTCATTTTCTGTAACAGAAATTTCAATATCGTTGCCACCGGTGCCGACTTCTTTAACGGATAAATTTAAGCCAAGCAGATTCAAGGTTGCGGCCTTGGATTGGCTGTGCTTCACCTCTATTTGAATATCATTGGATTCAGCACCATCAGCACCATTATCTGCGGAAGGTTTAACCGTAAGTATTGCACCACCTATATCAACAGACGCTTGAGTGTTTGTACCGACAACGATTTCTGTGCCATCCCCAGCTGCTCCAAGAGGATTACCATCTTTTGCAATGATAGTTACTGTTACTCCTCCAATTGTTGTGAATGACTGGGTAAAGAAGTCCTCCTTAATGATAATATCATCATTTGTGGGGTTGAAATCATTTCCATTTTCTCCGACAAGGAACGTGTCCTTAATCTCAACTTCTACCCCACCGATATTGGCGGTGGCTTGCTTTGACTCAATGATTTGAATCCGATTTTTGTTTCCGTCATCACCTGCCACTTTCGCGGTAAACTCAAGGCCACTTGGATCGCCTAGATCATCTTTAGTTTCAATTTTAGCATACTCAAAGTCTTCAGCATCAACTCTAAGTTCAATTTTATTACCAGCGAATCCGGGCGTTTTAGCAGTAAGAGTTATCCCCTCATAATCAATAATGGCAGCCTGGGCATCATGAAGGGTCTGATTTGTGTTAATTTCAAAGGTGTAGTCGTTAATTGCAGCGCCGTTTTCTGCGGCAGTGAATTCCAGAATTGGATTCCCTGATTTATCAAGCATTTCAAAAACAGCGGCTCTTTCCAAATGGTCAAATTCATTGACTCCTTCGTTTTTGGAATCATTAGGGTTGGGGGAACGGGCTTTGTAAAGGTCTTGGTAGCTGTGTAGGGCAGGGTTCACCTCGTCACTGATTAAAAGTGCCTGTTTGAGTGCACCTTTGGTTTCGACCCATTTATGATCTCCATCCCATAAGAAATTTTTCCAATTGGTATTATTAAAAGTCCAATACTGGAGAATTTCATCTGCTTGTTCTCTACTGAGCTTAGTCCATGCAGCTGTATCACGATAGGGTTGCTTGCGCCATTTTTCATTTGCTGGTGGATCAGTTTGGGTACCGGTAAGCAACCAAAAATTACCCTGCTGATTCGGATTATCGCTACTAACAATTTCTCCTAAATTATAAGAACGATCGATATCAAAGTGACCAAGAAGATTCGCATAGTGGCCAACCAGATCGTTTCCTACTTCCTTCCATTGATAAATATTCTCGCTCGGGGTGGCAGTTGTAGCTTCAGCGAGCAACCAAAATTTTTCATCATGTGCCACGATTTGACCAACCGAGTGTCCAGAGTTCTGCCAATTTCCAGCGAAAGTAATTTCCTGCCAATTAGAATTCTCATCACCATTTTCGACAACTGGTGCTTCTACAGGCTCAGCGTCATCGAGTAATAACCAAAGCTTATCAGAATAAGAAATAATATCAAATTTCTCATATACATTATTCTCCGCATCATCTGAGGAAAATTCTTCCGCGACGTACATAGAACCGATCCAGAGGTTTCGCCCGAGTTCATCCTGCTGAAAGGCGGCATCTGCAACTTCGGTTGCGTCTTCTGTGGGCGTTATCCAATAGGGGGTAGCATCTCCTTTGGGGGTATCCAAGCCATCCCCTGTGGAAGATTCAGGGGAATGAAAAAAGGTTTCCTGCTCACGCTTCCACTCGATGATGAACTCATCGAAGTCGTAATTATTTGCCTCTCCCTTGGTCCTCCAATTCCCGGAATCAAATAACACAACATGATCCCCATCGGGATCTCCCTGAATCAGTTCGTAACGCTCCCCCCGGTTTCCACTGTTTACCCGTAGCGATATCTTACCTTCGCTGTAGATCACATCTTTGCTGAGGATATTACCCCCGGATCCTTCATGACTGGCCCATTGTAATTTCCATTCCGCATCTTCGGCAAAGTCAGTGCTTGATGCCCGTTCTTCAAAGAGAAAGGCATCCTTGTATGTTTCATGGTTTAAATTAAGAGCGACCTTACGAAGTTGTTCAAAGTGTTCGGCAAGCTCAGCACGCTCCGTATCTGAAGTCATCGGATCAACCGCTTGCTGGGCAAGTTTGGCCATTTCATCGTACAGAATTTGGGCATACTTAATCGCTTCCTCCTGAAACTGCATGTAGGTGACTGCATGCTGGTAGGTATTCATGGATGTGCGCTTCATGCCCGTATCCGCCTCCATTTGCACATACTTGCTGACGGAGCCTGCTTCGCCATCAATAACGGCCAGATGGCTGGGGTTATCCGCTGCTTTTATCCGGGTGATCGCTTTCATCGTCTCATGCTCCATCGGTTTTTTCCGATGAAGTAAGTAATCGATGGTACTGGTGAAGAAAGACATGGGGACTATCCATTATCTTTCAGTTCGCTACCCTATGTCAAATTCTTTGCTATATAATAGTCATGCGAGCATGTGCACGCAAGTAGGGTTTAAAACCTCATTATTTGGGGGATACAAAAGACCGAATTTATTGCAGTAAAAGATCAATCATATCATGATTGATTTGTACCACTTTATTCATCAAAGAAGCATTGAAACTGCGCATTTCCCGGGCATAGGATAAATTCTCAAGTTCCTGAAGTACAACCTGTTCTGGTTCAACGGCAATGAGATCACGCTGAATACCCAGCTGCTTATCCACCGCTTCCATCGATGACATCACCCGTGCCATATTGTTCCCCAAAATTCCGATTTGCTCGGTGAGACCAATCATCTCATTCTCAAGAGCCAAGGTAGCTAGTTTTGCTTCGGTAGCATCATTGATATTCAAAGTGGGGAATTCACCATTTTTTCCCGAGTATGATTCAATTTCTCCGCTTTTCCACTGCTGCATTTCTTCTTCATAACTTCGATGAAGTAAACCAAGACCCAGCGGTTTCATAAAGGTGGGAAGGTCGCCCTCATTACCTACATCAATGTTATCAGTTTCAGGAAGGTAGAACTTGTATCGTAATTGACTTGAGTAATTTTCTTTATTGGCGATGTGAGCAAATTTTATCTTAGTATTTAGAGGATCAAGCGAGCCAGTTTTGACATAAAAACTAGGATTTTGGCTATTTTCAAAACCAGTTAAAGGAATTGTTGTCGGAGCATCTGTATCAAGAATAACATTTTGCGACCGTAATTTTCTTTCTTCAGCTGGTGTAATCTCAATATTTTGTTTTTCGAGGTGACTGTAATTTTGACTAAATTCAGTGTCCAAGAAATCTTCAAATCCCGAGCTTGCCCACCAATCTTTTTCCTCATCTAGAACATATTCCCTTTCAACTGGTCTGTTCCCACTACCAAATGGCGTAATACCAAAGCCATATGGAGTAAGAAGTTGTCCGCCATCCGATTTGTACTTGTCGTTCTCTCCAACACCGTATGCATCAATTTCAGAACCTGCAAAATTGTACAGATAATTAGCTTTGTTATCGTAGTATTCATCCTCAAACGAAATATCGCCATCCTGCATCTTTCCGATTTCTTGGACAGAACCTTCTTTTAGAGGTACAAACCTAAAGGTTGTTTCCTTGTCTGGACCCCACTCAATAATAAAACGATCGAAATCACCGTTGTTCACCATACCAGCAGTTCTCCAATACGTTTCAAAGAGAGTACTTACAGAGCCATCATCATTTTGCTGACTTAGTTTAAACTTATCAGGACCACCTCCTGGACCCACATCAAATACCAAGATGCCGCTATTATAAACAAACTCTCTGGTTATACTTTTTTCGGCATCATTACCTAAAATTTGATCTTCAAAAATGCTTTTTGGGTAGTTGCTGAAATCACTCGAAACATCCACATCGTATTTAATAGACCCGGCATACTGATCGAATAAAAGCATTCCGTTAAATTGAAGGTTATTTAAGTCGAGTGCCTGGTCGCGAAGTTCCAAAAATTTGGCTTCAAGCATATCCCTTTCATCCGGAGAGATACTTGCGGACTGTGCTTCCTGGGCGAGGGCATGCATTTGAGAATAAAGCTGACGGGCATACTCAATGGTTTCTTCCTGGAATTTCATGAAGGACATGGCATTTTGGAAGAAGCGGATCGAGTCCTGCTTGGACATATTGTCCGCTGATATACGAATGACTCTGCCAAGAGTGCCTGTTTTTCGGTCCGTTGCGGCAAGTTCTTGTGCATTATCGCCGGCAACTATGCGCTTGATGGACCTAAGGTTCGTTTGGGTAATGTCCTTAGCTCTATGGGTAAGGAAATCAATACTGGAACCAAACATTGTCATGACTAAACTATATTATCGCTTCTTTGCAGAAGGAAAGTCAAACAATATAGCAGTTTAGGGTGAAATGGTGCGGGCAGACGGAATCGAACCGTCGACACCAGCTTGGAAGGCTGGGGTTTTACCCCTAAACTATGCCCGCTTAAAAGGAACCAAAATAAAACCGAAATATGCCCGCACGGTCAAGGGCAATTAAAGTGCTCTTATCTCTCTAATCCAAGAGCTACGCAGACCTTGTCATGAAACAATTCAGATCCGACCCGGAAGGGGCAGGCTCCCATCGATGGGCTGAATGTGGTCATAGGGAAAGCAGGGTCTCGGACAAAGAAAAATCTGGCCCCGGCACCTTCACAAATGGCATAACCTGCGGCACAATCCCATGGTTTGGAGCGGAACTCAAGGCAGCCATCCAACCGGCCTGTGGCTACATTCGCCAGCCCCATAGCCGCAGAACCTGGGCAGCGGATGCGCCACTCCTGCAGGACTTCACGCAGGGCATCCAAAGCATCCGTAGGGATAGGGAAATGCATACAAAAAGTAAGTTTTTCATTCACAAGATCCGTGGCTGCATGCACAGGGGTGGTGCCTTCTGTCGAGCCGGTGGTTTGACCGCCCTGGAGGAGATTATCCCGCCCATAGTCGTAGATAAACCCATAAACTGGCACCCCATGCCTGAGTAAACCAAGTGAGATGCCACATTCCGGCACACCCACCGCGTAGTTATTCGTTCCATCCACTGGATCAAGGACCCAGGCAAATTCAC
>Ga0181604_10002770_pt1 | contig 15043 bp, 14 predicted proteins | sample 041ome_12_FD_148663 | JGI IMG/M metagenome (GOLD analysis project Ga0181604, IMG submission 148663) | Coastal salt marsh microbial communities from the Groves Creek Marsh, Skidaway Island, Georgia - 041410US metaG (spades assembly) | ecosystem: Environmental > Aquatic > Marine > Intertidal zone...
TAATAATATTATTGTTCATACTGGACAAAATTATGATTATGAATTAAATCAAATTTTCTTTGAAGACTTGGGTTTAAGAAAACCAGATTATTTTCTAAATGTTGCAGAAAAACGTTTAAGCTCAACTATTGCAAATATTATAAAAGAATCAGATAAAATCTTTGATATTGAAAAGCCTGATGCTTTGCTAGTATTGGGAGATACAAATAGCTGTTTATCAACAATAATGGCTAAAAGAAAAAAAATACCAATCTTTCATATGGAAGCAGGAAATAGATGTTTTGATTTAAGGGTCCCTGAAGAAATTAATAGAAAGCTAGTTGACCATATCAGTGATGTTAATTTTCCTTATAGTGAGCATGCAAAAAATAATCTCCTCAATGAAGGAATACATCCTTCCACAATTATAAAAACAGGTTCTCCTATGAAAGAAGTTTTAGACTTTTCGAAAAAATCAATTGGTAATTCTAAAATTTTATCAAAGTTAAAACTTAAAAGACAAGAATATTTTGTGGCAAGTATACATAGGGAAGAAAATGTAGATTCCACTGAAAAATTAAACCAAATTTTATTATCTCTAGATGAAATAGTTAACAAATATGGCTTTAAAATAATCTTATCTCTTCATCCTCGTACAAAGAAAAAAATTAAAAAAGAAAATATAAAGTTAAACAAAAATATTTTACAATATCCGCCATTTGGTTTTAATGACTATATACAATTACAGCAAAATGCCTTCTGTGTAATATCTGATAGTGGGACAATTTTTGAAGAATCCTCTATATTAGGCTTTCCTGCTATAACAATAAGAGAAGCTAATGAGCGTCCGGAAGGAGTAGATGAAGGTACTGTAATAATGTGCGATGGTTTTGATGTAAATGCCATATTAAAATCTATTGAAATATGTGTTTCACAATATAAAAACAATCCTCCTTCTTTGCCTCCCGATTATAATGTGAAACAAGTTTCGTGGAAAATTTTAAAATCCATTCTTAGTTACAAAGACTATATAAATAAAAGAATCTGGTATAAAAATTAAATTATTTGCAAAGTGAATGAGCAAAAAAAATAATATTTTAATTATTAGTCCACTTTTTGATCCTGAAATGAATAGAGTAAATGATATTGTAAATTATTTACTAGAAAAAAATAATAATATTACAGTTTTATGTCCTATACCAAACTATCCGAAAGGCAGGTATTTTAAAAATTATGGTATCTTTAAAAAAAGATATGAAAAGTTTGATAATCTTAAAATTTTTAGAATTTTAGTATATCCAAGAAAAAATGGTTCAAAAATAAATCTATTTTTAAATTATCTTTCGTTTATTGTATTTAGCATTATTCCAGCTATTATACTATCCTTTAAAAAGTTTGATTTAATTTTTATAAATCAATTATCTCCCATTACAATTGCATTACCTGGAATTATTGTTAAAAAAATAAAGAAGATTCCTTTAATTATGTGGGTAACAGATTTGTGGCCGGAAAGTGTAAAAGATGGTGGCAATTTAAAATCAGATTTTTTGCCGAGAATGCTCAATCCGCTTGTAAAATATATATATAAAAATTGCAATGAAATTTTAGTCTCCTCAAGAAGCTTCATTGATTCCGTTGCTGAAAAAACTAATAATAAAATGATTTCTTATATGCCCCAATGGAGCGAGGATCTGTTTACAAATGTTAAACATACCAATTTTTCTCATAAACCAATGGAAAGAATAAATGGATTTAAATTATTATTTGCTGGAAATATTGGTGTTGCACAAGATTTTGATACTATTATTTGTGCTATGAAGGAAGTTAAAAATTTTGATATTCATTTGGTTGTTCTAGGAGAAGGTAGAGCAAAAAAAGGTGTACTAAAGAAGATAAAAAAACATAATTTAGAAAATTCTATTTCAATGTTAGGTTCTTTTCCTCTCGAAACAATGCCATACTTTTTCAGTAGATCAGATGCTTTATTAATAAGTCTTAAAAAAAGTAATATATTTTCTAAAACTATTCCTAGCAAAACTCAGCCTTATATGTCTTCAGGAAAACCAATTTTAACAAATGCAGATGGCGAAGTTTCAAAAATTATTAATGAAGCTCAATGCGGTTTGACATCAAATTCAGGAGATTTCAAAACATTATCACAAAATATAATTCGCTTGAGCAAACTATCTAGCTTAGAACTTGAATTAATGGGAACCAAAGGAAGAAAATATTCTGATCAAAACTTTGATAGAAAAAAAATTCTTAGTGGATTAAAAAATTTATTTAATAGGTATATAGAAAATGATAGGATTAGTAGATGAAAGTTTTGTATTGCGGTCCTAATAATGGTACATCCAGATCTAGAAAAAATGGACTTTTATCGATGGGCTTTAATGTCAGTAATTTTGAATTAGAGAAAAATATAATAACAAACTTTAAATGGTTTCAGTTCTTAGAGAATAAATCGTTAAATATGCTAAATCTAAGAGTTGTTAATCTTCGCTTACTAAATGAAGTCAAAAAATTAAGTCCTGATATGATTTGGATTGATAAAGGAACGTACATTTTTAGAGAAACTCTTGAAAAAATTAAACAACTAAATAATAAAGCTGTTATTATTCATCATAATACTGATGATATTGAATCTGATAAACATCAATTTAATAATTATTTTAATTGTTTAGATTTATATGACGCACATTTTACATGTAATAAATTTAATATTGATTATTTAAAGAAAATTTCGAAATCAAACTTTTTTTATAATGAAATTGGATACGATCAAAATATTTTTTTCCCAAATAAGCAAAATAAAAAATATGATTTATTTTTTATTGGTCATCATGAGCCTGAATATGAGAAATACGTTTCAGAAGTAATTAATAAAGATATAAGCTTCTTTCTAGGCGGACCAGGATGGTTCTCATCCAATATTCCAAAATCAAATATATCTTTTAATAGCTTTAATGAAGATATTTATCCAAAAATTATAAATCAATCTTCTGCAGGTTTAGGTCTCTATTCTTCTTGGAATAGAAATATTTCTTCTGGAAGAATATTTGAAATACCAGCAACCGGGGCTGCACTAATTGTAAAAAGAAATACTTTCATTGAAACACTATACAAAGAAGATAGTGAAGCAATATTTTTTGATACGCCAAAAGAGTTAAGCTCAAAGTTGAATGATTTGTTTGTAAACGATGATTTAGTTCGTACAATTGCAATAAATGGCTATAAAAGATGCTTATCTAATAAATGTACTTGGGATGACAGAGTTAAAGAAGCCATTGATATTTTAAAAGAAAAGAAAATTATTTAAACAATTTTTCTCTAATTTTTGTAGCCGAAATTTCTCCAACTTTTTGCGGGGGGACGTGCTCAATAATATCATACCCAACTCCTCTTCCGTAGTTGATTGATTCAATATCTGGAATTATAATTACCTTCACTCTTCTCTCTTCTATCAGATCGTTTAATTCTTTTTCAACATTTGCTTTAACTTCTGACGGAGTATATGGATTATTACTATCTGTCTTCATATCTCTAATACATATAAGAACGTTTTTATTTTCGTTTAATCTTTGGTCGATTAACCAACGATGACCACTGTGCCATGGTTGCCACCTACCTATAAACATTGAGTATTTCATTGAGGCTTTCCTTTATTGATTTAGTTGTTGTGTCCATATCTAAAAAATTATCTTGAGGTGGCTCATAATTTTCTACAAAGTAATTTTCTCTTCCTCTGATTTCTGTGGTATGCAAATATATCTCTAGCACTTTAAACTTTGATTTAAATTCTTCTCTTAAGCTTCTGTATGGAGATACCAAAGAAACAATTGGGGTTGAACCCTTATTTATCAAATATGCAGCAATACTCATTCCTAATCTTATATTGGCTTCTCTACCCTTTCTTGAGTAGTCTTTATTTTGAAATAAATCTCTTAAATCGTCACCATCTATATTAAAGTATGAAGAATTTGGATATTCCTCAGATAATGTTTTAATAAGTACGTTAGCTAGCGTAGTTTTGCCGCTTGCAGGCTGTCCTGTTAGCCAAATTGCATCATATTTTTTCATTGTTGAACCAAAAGCTAGATTACTGATCCTCTGATTGATCAGAAACTGCCCTTCCTTTGAATTCTTCCCAATCTTTTTCGGGTCTTACTTTTAAATTTGTCTCCCATGCACCTTTTAAAACAGCCATGTCTATATCTAGAGTATCGGCAAAATGAATTATCGCCTGAATGTCTTTTGGAAAACATACTCCACCAAAACCATATTTCCCATCATGTCCGGGTACATTTAGATGAGAATGACCAATTCTTCCATCTCGCACAAATCCCTCGATAACATCATTCCAATTTGCATTAGACTTATCACTTAATAACTTCATATCATTTAGAAATGAAATTTTAGTTGCAAAAAAAGTGTTTGCCATATATTTAATTAGCTCTGCAGATTCAAAATTTGTTTCCAGTATAGAAAATGAATCACCAAATCTCCATCTGAACAAATCTGCCACTTTATTAGTATTAGCTTTTTTACCTCCAAAGATTGCTCTTGATTGATTAATAAAATCAAAATTTGCAGATCTTTCTGTTAGAAACTCAGGATTAAATACAAGTTTAAGGTTATCAAATTTAGACTGTAAGTCTCTAGTTGTTCCTGGAATAATAGTAGATCGAATTAAAATAATTGTTTCTTCATTCGTACATATATTTGCAATATCATTTAGAGCGCTTTCTAAAATTGTTAGATCGGCGCTTCCGTCATTATTTGATGGTGTTGGAACAGATACAAAAACAAAATTACTTTCATTAACAGTGTCTTTAAGAGAATGTAATGATCTGGCAGGATTCTTATCGTAAACTCTAACCTCAGCATCACAGCCTACATTTGGAGAAAAACCATGTTGAACGGCGCTACCAACGAACCCTTTACCTACTATACCTATCTTTGGTTTATTCACGAATAAATATAATGTAAAATATTATAATAAAATAAAAAATTCGTTTAAGTTCTCATTATATTTGAAAGAAGTTTTACGGGCCCATAGCTCAATTGGTTAGAGCAACGGACTCATAATCCGCAGGTTCGGGGTTCAAGTCCCTGTGGGCCCACAAATGAGCAGTCATTCATATATATCTAATGCAAAAAATAAAAATATTTTTATCAATATAAACGGGCATTTATTTCGTAGGTCAGAAGCAAAAATTTCTGTTTTTGACAGTGGATTCCTTTTGGGTGACGGTGTATGGGAAGGAATCAGACTACATCGATCTTCTTTGGTGTTTATAGAAGATCATCTTAATAGACTATATTCTAGCGCTGAAGGTATTTCGCTCAATATATCTTACTCAAAACAAAGTATCATAAATGAAATAAATAAGGTTCTAGATAAAAATGAAATGAAAGATAATATTCATATTCGTTTAGTAATATCCAGGGGAGATAAAGTAACTCCGTATCAAAATCCCAATGCTAATGTTGGACCAATTAATATGGTAATAATTCCTGAACATAAAAAAACAGACCCTAATACCTATATCAAAGGTATAAATATTGGAAGGGTTCCAAATGTTAGACCTAATGATAGTATATTGAGCCCCCATTACAACACATTAAGTAAACTGAATTGTATTTTAGCAAGTATAGAGGCAAACAAACTTGGTTATGACGAAGGCATAATGAATGATATTAATGGGAATATTAGCACATGCAATTCTACTAATCTATTTTTTATAAAAAATGGAGGTGTTTTAACCTCTACTGGTGAATATTGCCTAAATGGAATTACAAGAGGTAAAGCAATTTCTATATGCAATAAAAATAATATAAAATGCTCTGAAACAAATTTTATATTTGAAGATATTAAGGATTGTAATGAGGCTTTTGTAACTGGAACTTTTGCAGGAATCATTCCAGTTTCAAAACTAGAAGGTAGGAAGTTGGAATCAACTCATCCAAATTCCTTAGTTAATAAAATTAGAGCACTCTACAACCAAGAAATTGAAGAATATATAGGGTAATATGAAAATTGCATGCTGGTCAGGACCAAGAAATATATCTACCGCTCTTATGAGATCTTGGTCATCCCGAAAAGATACATATGTATCAGACGAACCTTTTTATGCCTATTACTTAAAAGAACGACAGTTAAAACATCCAATGTGTGATGAAATTATCAATCACTATCCCAATACATTTGATGATGTAGTTTCAGGCCTTACATCTGAAATACCTAACGGGAAAGTATATTGGTATCAAAAACATATGGCACATCACTTAATTGATTTAGACAACATTTATTGGATTAGAAATTTTAAAAACTGTTTTTTAATACGCCATCCGAAAAATGTCATACACTCTTATACCAAAAAAAATACTCTTAACCATGTAGATGAGCTTGCATACCCTCAACAATATAAAATCATGAAATACTTAAATAGTATTGGTAAAAAATTTATTGTGATAGATTCTAATATCTTACTTAATGATCCTAAAAAAATATTATCGCAATGGTGTGATCATATTGATTTAAAATTTGATAATTCTATGCTCAAATGGAACAAGGGCAATCATCCTCAAGATGGTATTTGGTGGAAACACTGGTATGACAATGTAATCACATCAACACATTTTCAAAAATTTTCCAATAATGAAATAAAGTTAGAGAAAAAATATCAACCTATTTATGATGAAGCGTTAGAATATTATAATAAATTATATTATTTTGTAGAACAATGAATTTACTATTAAAGCTTTGGAGTCAACCTAATTGGATAAAATGGATTGTCTATTTTGCTATTGCTTATATACTCTTTGCAATAAAAGAAGCGTTTGCTATAGTTCTATGGTTTTTATTTTGCATTCTTTTGTACTACATTATTTTTGCTAAAAATATTTTTAAAACAAATACTTACTATGAAAAAGAAATATAAATCAATTATTTTTATGGTTATTGCAGGCTTATCCTATGCAATTATTGCATTTTTAGCTAATTATCAAATTAATTCTGAAAACAACGAATCAAGGCCTCATGGTTCTCAAAAAGATATACCTGAATTAACACGCAATAATTATTTAATGGGATTCTTAAATGAAAATCGCTCTTCTTATAGAGTTTCTTTTTATGATATTAATATTGATTTTGATATTGAAAATAAATTTATAAATGGCCATGTAACAATTAAGGCAGAGAGCCTAAATGATTTAAATAAACTGCAAATTGACTTGGCTGAAAATTTAGATATCATAAAAGTATCAAGCAGAAATCAAGATTTAATTTTTACAAGAGAGCTTGATGCGGTACTAATTGAATTTCCTTATGATATCAGCAAAGATGATATCTTTGAGTTCACAGTTTATTATGAAGGAATACCTCAAAATGCAGATAACCCTCCTTGGGCTGGAGGATTTACCTGGTCAAAAGATAAACATGGACGGGATTGGATTGCTGTTTCTTGCGAAGGTGAAGGCGCTAGAATTTGGTGGCCAAATAAAGATCATATCACAGCTGAGGGTGATAGCGTAAGAATGGCTTATACTGTTCCTTCAGAAATGGTTGCTGTTGGTAATGGAAATTTAAGAAGTATTTCAAAGAATGGAGATAAATCTACTTATGAATGGTTTGTAAAAAATCCAATAAATAATTATAACATTTCTGTACAGATTGGTAATTATGTTACTGTCCAAGATACTTTTGCAAAAGGCGATATAATTCATTCAATGAACCATTATGTTTTAGATTACAATAAAGAACTTGCATCCAACTATTTTAAACAATCAAAAGAGGTGCTACGTTTTTATGAAAAATATTTTGGGGATTATCAATGGTATGAAGATGGATACAAGCTCATTGAAGTTCCTTATTTAGGTATGGAACATCAGTCAGCTGTTACTTATGGAAACGGATTTAGTATTTATAATGGCGTTAGAAGCAAGAGCTGGCCGATGTATGGAGTAATCGATCCGTTAATTATTCATGAAACTGGACATGAGTGGTTTGGTAATAGTGTAACTGCATCCGATCCGACTCATATTTGGATTCACGAAGGATTGCAAGTTTATTCTGAAGCGATATACTTTGAAGATAAATTTAATAGTTATGAAGTAGGAGTTCACTACCTAAATAGCATTAAAGACAGAATTGTAAATGAGATTCCAATAGTTGGTAATGAGAATGAAAATCATTGGGCTCTTCATGGTGATACTTACATGAAAGGCGCATGGATTATGCATACGCTGAGAAGCGTTATCGATAATGATGAAGTATGGTTTGAAATATTAAGAGAATTTATGACTGAAAATGCGAAAGGATTTACAAATACAGAAGATTTCTTTGATAAGGTTAATGAAAAAACAGGAAAAAATCTGTGGTATTTTGCAGAACAATATTTTTATACACCAAATCAACCTGAATTAGAATACCATCAAACGGATTCAAGCTTTTCATATAAATGGAAGAACGTTAATGATGGTTTTATTATGCCCATAGACTTGTTAGTGAATGGAGTTGAAAAAAGAGTTTTACCAAAAAAAGAATTTCAATCGTTTAACATATCAGAGCACTCAACTATTGAAGTAATGGATTGGAAATTTTATGTTAAACCGATTAAGAAAAATTAATTTTAAAAAATTTGCAGTAATATTATTAATCTCAAAATTATTTGCTCAAGACTTTTATAATAATTATGGGATTCAATTAAATTCTAACCCTTCTAACCAATGGTGGGCTAAATATAATAATTTTGGTCAAGATTCTTCAAAAATTAAGTTTGACTATAGTGGTAAATATAAAAAAAATGAAATTGACTATAACGTATCAATTTCATTATTGGAAGATAAGTTTCATTTAGGCGAGTCATATATAAAATCAACGCTATTTAAGAATACGCATATCAAAATAGGGAAATATTATAGAGACTTCAGCGTTTATATGAATGATGATATCAGTTCAGGATCGATACTAATTAGCAATAATGCTCAACCCATGCCTAAAGTTGGATTATTGGGCTCATACGAATTAAAAAAAAATGAAAACATAAATTTCACATTTGGAATTGCACATGCATTTTTTAAAAAAAATAATATTTATAATCACGCTCCTATGTTGCATGAAAAATTTCTTTACTTAAACTATTTTAAAGGTAATAATAATTTTGGTATAGGCTTTGTTCATGAAGCGATGTGGGCAGGCGGCACAGAAGAAAGTGGAAAATTCCCCCAATCCTTCAAAGATTTTCTGAAAGTTTTTATTAGTGCTGATGGACCTCAACTTGATGGGGAGCCTCATGCAAATGCATTAGGAAATCATTTAGGAATTTGGGATTTTTATTACAAAAATATTGTCAGAGAAAAAATATTTAAAATATACTATCAACACTTCTTTGAAGACACAAGCGGTCTAAGATTTTCAAATAAGGTAGATGGATTATGGGGCTTAGAATTAGAAAATTATATTCCAAATACACAGCTTTTAGTTGAATACTTACAAACAACAGAGCAAGATAGAGCACGTTACAATGATGCATACTACAACCATTATCAATATACTCTTGGCTGGAGCTATGATGGCTATACGCTCGGGAATCCATTTATTCAACACCTTGAAGTTCGACCTGTAAAAGTTTTACACTTAGGATTAAGCGGTGAAATTTATAAAGATTATTTCTATCAGTTCAAAGTTGCTAGAGAAGTAAACATTAATGATAAAATAAAATATGAACTTATTTTTACAAAATCTTTTAATGATAATCAAAAATCAAGTATTTCTGGTTTAAGTGTTTACATTTTAAATAATGAGAATATGAAAAACAGTATAGGAATGCGTCTTACCTTTAAACTATAAAGAATCTTCAATAATATCGCATAAAATATGTCCAATCATAATATGCATTTCTTGAACTCTTTGTGTGCTTTTACTATTAACATTTATATTATAATCAGATAGTTCTAATAAATCTCCTCCTGAACTACCTGTTAAAGAGATAACATTAATTTTTAATTTCTTGCATAGTTCAGCTGCTTTAATTTGATTTAAAGAATTACCGCTCGTTGTTAATAATATTAGTACATCTCCTTCTCTGCCGTATGCTTGAATTTGTCTTGAAAAAACATTATCAAATGAATCGTCATTAGACCATGCAGTAATAAAAGAAGAGTCAGCATTAAGACAAATGGAAAAAAAGGGGTCTACCTTTTTTTTGTTTAATCCTCCTAATAATTCAGCAGATAAATGCTCTGCCTGTGCAGCACTCCCCCCATTACCGCACCACATCAATTTATTATTATTCGCTAAAGCTTTTATTAACACCTTAGATATCTCTTTTAGCTTCTCTGGTAAGAGTGTTTGCATATGATCTTTAAGTTCAAAATGTTGTTCTATTGATTTAGAAATTATTTTATCCATTTTTAGTGCCTTGTTTTTTTATTGCTTCGTTTTTTTCTTGTAAAATCTTTTCATCGATCAAATATTTCTTGTTTATCACTTCTAATTTATTGCTTAATTCATAAATAAGTGGTATTCCTGTCGGAATATTTACATCCATTATTTCCTTGGAAGATAAACTGTCTAAGGTTTTAATAATGGCTCTCAATGAATTACTATGCGCAACGATTAAATGATATTCGTTTTTACTAATAATACCTTCTACATATTTTTCCCAAAAAGGTATAAGCCTATCAATAACGTCTTTTAAGCTTTCTCCTATTGGTAGATTTTCTTCAATATTACTAAATTTACCTTCGAACTTAGGGTGTCTCTTGTCGTTCTCTAATAATAAAGGTGGGGGAGTAGTATAACTTCTTCTCCAGATATGTACTTGTTTTTCACCATATTTTTCTGCTGTTTCAGATTTATTAAGCCCCTGGAGAGCCCCATAATGTCTTTCATTTAATCTCCATTGATATTGAATATTTTCTCTTGAAAATCCAATCGTGTCTGCAACAATATTTGCTGTTTCGACCGCTCTATTTAGAAGGGATGTGTAAATTGTATCGACTTTGATATTGTTTTCTACTAGTTTTTTTCCTGCGGAAACAGCTTCTTTTTTTCCGTTATCTGTTAGGGAAACATCAGTCCAACCGGTAAATCTATTTTCTAAATTCCATTGGCTTTCACCGTGGCGCAATAAAATTAAATACATATTTATTTAATTAGAATTACTGTCAACAATAAAAATTATTGTCGCCAAATTTGTAAGAATATTTACTAAATCTGAAGTAAATTTTGTTGGATCAAATTCTTTTGGAGTTGGATTAGTTGGTATAAAAATAAAATCTCCAGCGTAAGCCCTTTTCCATCTAACATTTCTTTGGTTCAGTTTTTCAATTTTTCCATTAGTTCTTTGTATATAGCTATCTTTAAATATTGCATCGCTTTTGACGCCTCCAGCAAGATTTATATAATATCTTACAGTTTTGGGCCCATTATAAGTAAATATTCCGGGGTTGTACACTGATCCATCAACCAATACATGATTTTTCATTGGCTGTACTTTAATTAATGTATTTTCTGATATAACAAAATCTAATGTTGTGTTATAAACAGGATCTTGCATAGTAGGTGAATGACCCATTCCTAAATCTTCTAATTCATTTTTTTCTAATTCAGGTGACCATTCATCATAAAGAACAATAGCATCAGGATTAGCAAAAGGAGTAAGCCCCTCTGCCAAATCTATGACATCTTGTATGGTCATTCCCTTTTTAAACGCAAAAGTACCAGCGCGGTTAACTTCGCCCTCTATTCTTACAGTTGGATTATTTCTATAATTAGAATCTTCATATACAAAAATTTTATCATCTGGCACTAAATCAAAATTGCTAGCTTCTTCATATGAAGTTTTAAACTCTAATGCGTAAAATTGTGAACTATCTTTTCTTAAAATTATTATTTCATCCTTACGAATAGATTGGCTATATAAAGGGTCGCTAAACCCTCCTGCCATATCTAATACTTCTCTTAAATTCTTTGAAGCTGGGTAATATCCAGGAACTTTAACTCTACCTATAATTCTCACAGCTGTAGGTATAACTCTTACGGGCTCAATATTTACTGTAGTACCAGGCTTCATAATAAATGTTTTTGCTTCTTTCGGATTTAAAGCCACATTTCTCATGGTATCATCGATTGATAGTCGTTTATCTAATGGAACAATCCAATGAGCCATAATTGTATTTGATGCATTTACAGTAAAACCTCCAGCAAATTCAATCAAATCTGCTAAGGTTTCTCCCTTTAGTAGCTCATAATGACTCGGTCGCTCTACTTCTCCTACTATTTCGCTTCTATTATTTACTTGAGGAATATGAATGACATCCCCTTCTAAAATTCTAATTTTATTAAAATCAGACTTTCCGTCTGTAAAAAAGTCATAAAAATCAATTGTATGGATTATTTCTCTGTTTCTAATAAGTTGAACGTTTCTCAATGATCCATCAATTTGAACACCTCCAGCCTGAATAATAGCTGAAAAAATATCTGAAAATGGATGAACTATATGGATGCCAGGCTCAGAAATATTACCTGAAAAATAAACATTTATTGATCTTAATTTTCCTAGTTCAACTATTAATCTAGTAGAGTTTACTGAGTCATTTAATGTAGAGTAAGTTTTGGACAACTTTTCCTTAAGAATTTCCTCTGCTTCATTAATTGTCTTATTAGCAAGGCTAATAAAACCAATATTTTTGTAATAAATTGAACCATCTTTGCTTACAGTAAATGTTTCCTGCTTATTAATTTCACCCCAAAGAGATATAACAATTTCATCACCTGCCCCAAGTTTAAAGTCCGCTGGCGTAGGTACATTGTCATAAAAATCTATTCTTCTTTTAAAATAAGTATAACCAAAAAACTCTTTCATCTCTTCAAGCTCTAAAATTTCTTCTTCTGTAAGAGGTATATCTTTTTCTTCCATATCAATAGATATAGTTTCAATTTCTGGAGTGGGATTCGGCGCTAGGCCTAGGTCTTCAATATTATCTTGTTGAACCATTAGCTCCTCTCTCATTGAATCAAGCATACCATTATTGGTCGCATCAAAACCAATGATAGGTGCTTGTGCAAATAAAGTAGACAAAAAGGATAGGTAAATAATATAGTTTTTCTTCATGTTCACAATTTAGTTTTAAATATTTTTTTTACAAATCTTTAATATAAATGTTTAAATAGATAGCCATCTAGGGTTTTCAAGGGTCCATTTTATTGTTGACTCTAATCTTTTAAAAGCAGAATGAGGCTCCCAACCCATAGCCGCCATCTTTGATCCATCTAGAGCATAGCGTAAATCATGCCCCGGTCTTTGTGAGTGAAAATCTACCATCTCAAATTTAAGATCTTTATTTTGTGTGTTAGCTATGAATTGAGCTAGCTCTAAATTATTGATTTCGTCTTTACCAACAATATTAAATTTCTGGCATTTAGCGCCAGTTTTATCTGGCTTCATAGAAGAAATATCATAATTATATAAAAACAAAAGCGCATCTGCTACATCCTCAGCATGAATGTAATGCCTAGAACCTGCAATTGTTTTCTTTGAATTTGCATGGACGGTAACTAACTCGCTATCTCTTACTTTTTTTATGACCATAGGAATATATTTTTCGGGACTTTGTCTTTCACCAAACACGTTCATTGTATGAGTAATGAGCGATGGCAAACCATAAGTGTTTTCATAGGCTACCACTAATTCTTCTGCTCCAGCTTTAGTAGCTGAATACGGGTTGGTAGAATTATATCTATCATTTTCTTTATAGTTGACTCCCTTTGGTGCTGGCCCAAAGACTTCATCTGTGCTGAAATATGCAAATCTCTCTAGGCTATCTAACTTTCTAGCATAATCTAAAATATGGGCTGTTCCAACAATATTATCCATTACAAATTCCAGTGGATAAGTAATTGAACGGTCTACATGAGAACCAGCAGCTAAATGGCTAATAAAATCAACCTTACCTATAGTTGCTGTAATTTCAGGATTTAATTCAGCTTTTAAATCATGATGAACAATTCGAACTCTTTTTTGTTCTTGTTCTGGGTAAGCAGACACAACCTCTTTTAGTCTGTTTAGATTGCCACTGAAATCAAGCCTATCTAAAGTAATGATCTTCCAGTCCGTAGTTGAAAGAATTTTATCAATAACGTGATGCGCTATGAAGCCTGCCCCACCAGTAATAAGGATTTTTTTGCTCATATTATTTCATTCCATTTAAAAGTTTATACTCTTTAATCCAATCTAAAATACACATAGACGGTTCCCAATCTAATAATTTTTTTGCTTTTTTAATATCTGCTAAATTTGCAAACGGCTCACAAATAGCATCTAAATATTTTTTAGTGCCACCGAAGCTATCGGCAAGAGTGTTAATTGAAACATTAGTTCCTGAGCCGATATTGATAGCTTCTCCTTTTCCAACCTTCTTTGAATTTGCGGCTAGAATATTGGCGCTTACCACATCTTTGACGTACGTAAAATCTCTTCTCTGCTTACCGTTACCATTGATTGTCAAACATTGATTATTTAACATTTGATTTATAAAAATACCCACTACGGTAGCATATGCCCCCTTAAGGTTTTGCCTTTCTCCAAAAACATTAAAATATCTAAGTGAAACAGTTTCTATTGAGTATATAGTCGAAAACATTTTACAGTAAAGCTCTCCATAATATTTTTGGTTAGCATAAGGAGAAATTGGATTAGGCGAGTCGCTTTCTGTGCTAGGAAGTTTTTTTGTTGGTCCATAGACTGACGATGATGCGCTATACACAACCCTCCTAACTTCCATATCTACCGCGCATTTAAGCATATTAATAGTACCTATTGTATTATTTAATTCATACTTAATAGGATCTAAAATGGAAGGTTGAACTCTAGCAAGAGCAGCACAATGAAAAACTATCTCAGTAGATTGTAAAACATCTTTAATGTCAGATTTTTTTTTTGTATCTGAGAGATCTATATCATGATAAATGGCATTTTTATTACAATTTTCTTTTTTTCCTGATGAATAATTATCTATTACAGAAACTTCATTGCCATCAGCTAAAAGCCTGTCTACT
>Ga0181604_10002790_pt1 | contig 14980 bp, 14 predicted proteins | sample 041ome_12_FD_148663 | JGI IMG/M metagenome (GOLD analysis project Ga0181604, IMG submission 148663) | Coastal salt marsh microbial communities from the Groves Creek Marsh, Skidaway Island, Georgia - 041410US metaG (spades assembly) | ecosystem: Environmental > Aquatic > Marine > Intertidal zone...
TGATTCATCCAAGGCCTTAAGAAAGTTTGGCCTCCAAAGGGATCATTACCAGGCCAATTGAAGGTGTGCCAATAACACACCGCCATCCTCAGATGATCCTCAATAGTTTTGCCTAGTACTTTTTGTTTGGGGTTATAATACTTAAATGCTAGGGGATTTTGACTTTCTTTTCCCTTATACTCGATTTTAGGAATTGCTTTAAAATAATCTGACATTTTGGATTTTGATTATAGATTTGCGATCTTATTAAAACAATAATTATAAAGTCTCAAATTAGGTCTATTTGCCTACTGTCCTTAATTTAAATTATTGAAATAATAAAAGCTTAAACTAAATATATTAAAATGCTAAAAGTAGAAAAAATAAGTAAAAAATTCGGTCATTTTCAAGCTATCAGCAATCTTTCATTTGAAGTAAAAGTAGGCGATGTAATGGGCTTTTTAGGCCCAAACGGTGCAGGTAAAACTACCTCAATGCGCGTGATTACAGGCTTCCTCAAAGCAGACAGTGGAAAGGTATTGGTTGATGATAGAGATATTGATGCTGATCCCATTTATACTAAATCTCAAATTGGCTATTTACCAGAAGGAGTCCCACTTTATCTTGATTTTTCCCCCGCCCTTTACCTTGATTATGTTTGCGAAGTGAGAAAAGTTCAAAACGCTCAAAATCAAATCCAAAAGGTAATCAAAGATCTACAACTTGAAGAAGTTAAAGATGTTCCCATTGAGACACTTTCTAAAGGATTTAAAAGGAGAGTCGGAATAGCCCAATCTCTCGTGCATAACCCAAAACTTTTGATATTAGATGAACCTACTGATGGACTAGATCCACTCCAAAAATTTGAAGTTCGTAAACTCATCCAAAAATTAGCAAAGACAAAAGCGATTATTATCTCTACACATATTCTGGATGAGGTTCCAGAGGTCTGTAATAAATGTTTGATCATTGATCAAGGTGAAAAAAAGTTTGAAGGAACCCCAAGTAAACTAAAAAGAAAAGTCGGCAAATCTTTAGATGAGAAATTTAGAAAGATAATCAGCTAATGCTTGCGTTAATTAAAAGAGAGCTAAAATTATTTTTTATTACTCCTGTCGCTTATATCTTCACAGCAATTTTTATTATGACATCTATGTCTTTAACTTTTTATTTTGGAAATTTTTTTGGTTCTGGCGTTGCTGATCTAACAACTTTTTTTAGCTTTCTACCGTGGGTTTTTATTTTCTTTATTCCAGCAGTTACCATGAAAAGCTGGTCAGAAGAAAAACGCCTAGGGACGATTGAGCTTTTAATGACTTTACCGGTTGCTTTATGGAAGGTGGTTTTAAGTAAGTTTATTGCTACTTGGGTTTTTGTTATATTTTCAATAATTCTCACTTTTCCAATTTGGATCACCGTTAATTATCTTGGAGACCCTGATAATCTTATTATTTTTGGCCAGTATTTAGGTGCAATTATCATGGCGGGTTCTTATATCTCTTTAGGTATCTTTTTCTCTTCATTGACTAATAATCAAATTATTTCCTTCATTATCTCGATTGTAGTTTCTTTTGTTTTTACTATTAGTGGTTTTCCTTTGATGATTAATTTTATTTCTCAAGTTTTTCCTTTAGAATTAGTGGAATTAATCTCTAGTTTTAGTTTTCTTACTCACTTTTCATCTATACAAACGGGTTTCTTTTCATTCAAGGGTTTAATGTTTTTTCTGTCTTTCATGGCTCTTTGGAATTATCTCACTCTAATTAAATTTATGAATAGGGAATAATGAAAAATTATTTTTTAAAAAAATATTTTTTAATATCTGTGTTGAGCACTTTTCTGTTTTTCTTATCTTTCAATTTCATCATTAATAAGATTAATTTTAATATTGGTATTGACTTTACATCAACAAAAACTTTTACTTTGTCTAAAGGAACAAAAAATGTTCTTGCCAATATTCAAGAGCCAATACGAATAGAATTTATTTATAGTAGAGAAATTTCTAAAAATATTCCGATTATCCAAAATTATGCCAATCAAATAGAAGGTCTTTTAAGTAGATATGTCGATCTAGCTAAAGGAAATATTAACCTTGAAACCTTAGATCCTGAACCCTACTCAGATCAAGAAGATTATGTGGAGCGCTTTGGAGTACAAGGATTACCTATCGATCAAGAAGGATCCAATATTTACTTTGGTCTTATTGCTACCAATACTACTGACGATATTGAAATCATTTCTTTTTTTGATCCATCCAAAGCAGGCAGCTTAGAAAAACAATTAACTGATATTGTTTATAAATTAAATCGAATTGAAAAACCCACAATTGGTATACTTACTCAAGTGGAAACTAAATCACCCAATCCAAATATACCTTTACAAGGGGAATATATAATTTTTGAACAACTGGGAAACTACTATGAAATCAAATACCTCAGTCCGACCGCTGAGAAATTTGAAAACATCGATCTCTTATTAGTCTATCACCCTTCTGAAATTTCAATGAATACTGAGTATGCTATTGAGCAGTTTATTCTCCGAGGAGGGAAAACTCTTCTTTTTGTTGACCCTTATTTTGAAAAAGATGATTATAGTGAAAAATCATCAGATTTAGCCAATGTCCTAAAAACTCTCAATATAAACTATATTAATCAAGTCATTTTAGATGGCGCTCAGGCAACAAGGTTGCAAACACAACAAAATATATCAGACAATACCTCTCTTCAAACATTGCTAAAACTCAATTGGCCCGAGATAAGAACAGATTTCATAAACCAACAGGAAGAAATTAGTAATGGACTATCATTGGTTAGACTTATATCTCCGGGTGGACTGATGAAACTAGATGAAGAAAGTCAAACTACCTATACAAGTATCCTCGCATCAAGTGAACTAACCATGGATTTAAATATCCCAGAAGTCCAAGATCCGATCAATCTTATCAATAATTTTAACCCCTCAGGTATTGTTTATGATTTTGCTGTTAAAGTGGGAGGTGATGCTATAAGTAGCTTTGAAAATTTTGAAAATAAATATTCTAATCATCTAAGTCAGTCATCAGAAAATTTAAATGTAATTGTTTTTTCTGATGCTGATTTTATTAGAAGTCCATATTGGGCTAGAGTCCAGAGATTTTTAAATTCTACAGTCATTGAAGAGTCATCTGATAACGGGACGTTAGTATCAAATATTATGGATGTATTAACAGGCTTTGATGATTTTGTTGATCTTAGAAATAAAGAAACACCTTTTAGGCCATTTACAGTAGTTCAAAAACTCCAAGCAGAGGCTGAAAAACAATACTTAGGACAAGAACAAGAACTTCAACAAAAACTCGAATTAGCGTTACAAGAAATTAAAAATCTTTCAGGTGGCAGAGATAATGAAAACGTTCAATTGTCAGATAAGCAAATGGAGGAATTGGCGTTATTCCAATTAGAAGTAGAAAAAACACGAAAAGAATTAAGAGAGGTAAGAAGAAACCTCAACAAGGAAATTGATGCACTTGCAAATAAGATTAACGTAATTAATACTTTCTTAATTCCCTTTCTTTTAATTATTTTAATGTTTTTCTTACCCTATCAATTAGGAATCCGAAAAAGGAAGAGTCGATGACTTTAATTAAGAATATAAAAATTTTATTAGTTCTTACCGGGGTATCTCTTGCCGTATCTATTGGCATGTATTTTGATGGAAAAACAAACAAACTTAATAATAATCAGAAGCCTTTGATATCTAATTTTGATGAAATCCTCTCTCAAATCTACTCCATAGAATTTAAAAATAAAGAGGAGTCCACGATAATTGAGGATATTGATGAACAGTGGTTAGTTACATCAGCATTGAACTTGCCTGCAAATACAGAGCTCTTAAGTAGATTTTTTATCCAAATTAGAGAGGCTAAAATCATTGGTCCAAAAACAAGAAATCCAGATCTTTTTTTTAAACTAGGTTTAGATCAAGAAAATGTCCAGACATTGGTTCTTAAATCTAAATCTAATGAAATTCTCTATTCTCTCGACATCGGAAATTTCAATTATAAAATTCCTGGCACCTACATCAAAGAAACATCATCAGATCAGTCATATCTAATTACAACTAACTTAACTACGGATGTATCTAACTTTTACTGGATACCAAATGATCTAATTAATATAGGCAAAGACTCTATTAAATCTGTTCAGATTTATAGCAATCAATTAATTAGTTTAACTAACCAACAAGGTTTGATCACTCATGACAACCTTCCTTCAGGATATAAAGAAATTAGTGAGAACAGACTGCCTGACGTCTTTACCTCTCTTACTGATTTGCAACATAATGGATATTTGAATAAAAACGAATTACCTTCAAATACAGATTTAGAAGTTCGTTATACTTTTAACAACGGTACCGTGTTATATGCATCTTTCTTTGATATACCCGATGAAGGCATTCATGTGACTTTTGATTGGAATTATTTAAATGAAGAAATTGAAATTTCAAAATTTATTAATTTAGATTTAAGTGGTAGTCAATTCCAACTTAGCACTATGGCACTTTTAGACACTGTTGCTTATCATATACCTCAATTAGTTTATGATAACCTTAATTTAAAACTTAAAGAAAAAACAGACTAGATTATTTTTTGATGAGTAATCAAAAAACTCATCTCATGAGAATATCTTTTTTTTGGAGTAATTGATGTCGAAGGAAATTTTAAATTGTTCGGGCTATTTGGAAATGCTTGTGTTTCAAGACATAATCCCTGAAAAGGACTGAGTGTTTTTTTTGAAGACTTATATCTTAGATGCTGACCACTATAGAATTGGATACCAGGTTGATTGGTTTTAATTGACAGTAGAATGCCACTATGGGGGGACCATAAACAGGCAGCAAATTTTTGCTTTTTATTTAAAATAAAGTTTTCGTCAAAAGGCCTACGATTTAAATCTATTTGTTGACCAATATGTCGAAATTGTCTGAAATCATATGGGGTTTGGTTAACATTTTTATACTCACCTGTAGGTATATTGGAGGAGTCATTTTTCAAGTATGAATTGGCATTTATCAAAAGGAAATGATCAAAGATAGTAGTTTTTGATTTATTCAAATTCCAATAGGCATGGTTAACTAAATTAATATGAGACTTCTGATCAGATTGTGCAGAAAAGATAATTTTGAATGAATTTTTATTAATTTGGTATTTGCATTGCACTTTAATATTTCCGGGGAAGCCTTCCTCTAGATGGGGGGACAAATATTCATATGTAATACTATTTGAAGTTTGCGCTTTGATTTTCCATACCTTTGAGTCAAAACCTTGATGCCCACCATGTAAGATATTTCTACCTTCATTTTTAGAGAGTTGATAGGTTTTTGAATTAATTTTGAATTTTGCATTTTTAATTCGATTTGCAAATCTCCCGCAAGTAGCGCCTAGGTAAGGTTTATTATTTAAATAGTTTTTATAATTACCTAAATTTAAAATTAAATTTATTTTTTTTCTTTTATCGACAACTTCATAAAGACTGGCTCCAATATTGATTGTTTTTATTTTAAGAAATTGATTTTCTAAAGTATGAGATTTAATCAATAGTTTTATAATTTAGTAATATTTTCAATTACTGTTTTTGTTACTAATTTTAATTCTTCTAGTGGGAGATTGATTAATTGAATGCGATCATAAATATTCGGGTTTTGATTGATTTTTTTTCTTAAATTATCACCAAATGTTTTTCTTAACTCTGTACCTATATTAAATTTACAAACATTTGTTGTAGAGGCTAATTTTCTTCTGAGTTTATGATCAATCCCGCTACTTCCATGGAGAACTAATGGGATAGATGTTAAAGACTGAATTTTTTCAATAACGTCAATATCAATAGAAGAGGATGTATTAGTTTGAAGATGGACATTGCCTGCGCTGATAGCCATAGCATCACAATTCGATTTATTAGCAAATTCTTTTGCTTCAAGAGGATCAGTGCTTTGTGATGCGGCCCCTTCACTATATCCAACAAATCCGATTTCCCCCTCGACCGAAATATTATTTTTATGAGCTAATTCTGCTATTTCATGGGTTTTTTCAATATTCTCATTTAGTGAAAGCTTGGAGCCATCAAACATCACTGAAGTAAAGCCGTTTTCTATTCCTTCGATGCATTCTTCTTTACTATAACCATGATCCAAGTGACAGACTATTGGGCATGAGGACTGTTCAGCCAAATATCGAAACATTTTGCCTAAAATAGGCACGGGCGTGTTAGCCCTACATCCAGGACCTGCTTGTAAGATAATCGGAAGGCCTAACTCTTCTGCTGTCTCTGCATAGCATCGTGCATCCTCCCAACCTAAAACAACAAGTCCGGCAACTGCATAATGGTCTTCTTTGGCTTTGCTCAGAACTTCTGAAAGAGTTGCCACTGTCATTTATTTATATTTAGCAATCATATCTTTAATGCCTGGAATTGTTTCAATTTGATAGGCGTGTGTTTTTTGGAAATATTGAACTAGAGATCGTTGGCTTAAGCCAACTAAAATTGTGAAATAATACATCTCGTATCCAGGAGCAACAACACACGGGTGATAGCCTTTGTTAATTGCGATAGTAGAGCCATCGAATAACTGATATCCAAAGCCCTCTTTATCCTCTTCATGTTGAATTACCTGAACACCAAATCCATGCCCAGGTTTAAATCTATAATTATAAACTTCATCATGACGCGTTTCTTGAGGTAAGTTATCTGTATCATGTTTATGCGGTGGAAAACCAGACCATCCTCCGGCACCAACGGTGTACAATTCATTCACCAATAGTCTACCTACTTGCTCATGATGTTTGGCACCTAAGATATGCTTAATTTTTCTATGGGTTTTAGTATCATCAGAACCATATTGCACAATGTCAATATCATTTTTATGTACCAAGAAAGGTTCAAGTTTTTGATCATAAATTCCCCCAGCTATAAAACACTCAGCAGAGTCTGATAGGCAAGTTATTGTGCAAGGAGTGTTTATAGGTATATAGCTTCCCTCAGGTTCACCATCCCAGACATCTGATGTCCTTGTACCAATTTGACCTAACTTCTTTCCATCAAGTGATAATTCTATAACCCCAGTTGCTGGAACAACACTTGTTTCATGATCTTTTAATAAATAGTTATATGACTCTCCTTTTTTAAGTCGAATAATATTAAAATAGACTAAAGGAACTGTTTTATTATTTTCCTCAAATAATGGTTTATTTTGGTTGTTTGTATGGGGTATATGCATTTATCTCTCTCCTTAATTTAGTATTATAATTTAATCCACATATTTTTTTTATTAGATTGTATTGCTGCTTCAACAAACCGAACTCCTTCGGCTCCCTCTTCTATGTTTGGGTAGTAGGAATTTTTTTTTGATTTTTTTGATTTGTAGTGACTATCAATACCCTGGGCAAAGCTTAGATATAAATTCGCCCAAGCGTCCGTCAGTGCCTCGGGATGACCAGCGGGCATTCTAACAAAAGGCAAAACTGATTTATCCATATGTTTGCCATAACCCCTCATCAATATTTGTTTTGGCTGGTTAAACCTACAAAAAATTAAATTTTCTGGATTTTCTTGGTGCCATTCTAAATAACCCTTTTCTCCAGCTATACGAATAGAAATACCACACTGTTGACCAATCATGGCCTGAGAGATCATAAGAGTAGCTGGGATTTTATTAGTTAATTCTAAATGCATGAATGCAGTATCTTCCATTTTTTTAGGCTTACCAGTTACATAAAAATTTGCCATCAATGAACTAACTTTTTTTCCGGTCACGTAGGTTAATAATTGAAAAGCATGAGTTCCAATATCAGCAGTTGTAAAAGAAGGCCCATTAATTTTTTTATTTAACCTCCAAGGTGTATTATTTTTATTTTCATCTGATACGTTTGCTGCCCATTCCTGAAAGTATTCCACATGAACTTGTTTTATTTTTCCGATTTTTCCTTTTTCAATCATAGCTTTGGCCTGCTTCACCATAACATGCGCGGTATAAGGATAAGTCACTCCAAAAAAAATATTATATTTTTTTTTCAGTTGGATTAGATAATTTGCTTCTTTTGAGTTTATGCATAAAGGCTTATCAGAAATAATATTTATTCCTTTTTTGATAAACTCTTGAGCAATTGGGAAATGAAGAAAGTTAGGTGTTGCGATTACAACTGCATCTATGCCATCCTTTCGTTGTGCTTCCATTTTAGCCATTTCTTTAAAATCAGTATAAATGCGATCTGGCTCTAATAGCCAATGTTTGCCTGACTCCTTGGCCTTTTTAGGATTAGAAGAAAGGCAGCCTGCGATTATATCCCATCGATTTGATAGTCTCGCACCATTTGCGTGTATCTCTCCAATTAGAGCCCCTTTGCCTCCACCAACAAATCCTAGTTTTAATTTTTTTGAACTAGAAAACTTTCTGTTAGTAGTCAAAGTCATTTTTTAAATCTCGCTCATTTCATTATTAGAGATAAACGACTCAACTTCTGAAAACGTTGGCATTGCACTAGAACAACCTACTTTGGTTACAACAATAGCTGCGCTGGCAGAACCGATTTTAACCGACTGGTCTATATTTTTTCCCTTTATTAATGAGCTAACAAATCCGCCATTAAAGGCGTCACCGGCACCAGTAGGCTTGATTGCGGTAACTGAGAATATACCAAAATTTCGAGGAGGTTCCTCAGAGGTAAGTATCTTTGAACCATTTTCACCCATCTTATAAATTATAATTGAAGGTTTAGCTTTAATTATATTTTCAGCCAATAAAAAACCATTTTGTGAATTATCAGCAATATTAAATTCCAAATCATTTCCAATGATGATATCGACTTTATTCATAATTTTCTGATAAACATTTGATTTCACCTCATCTGACTCCCAGTTATAAGGTCTATAATCAAGATCAATAATTTGAGGTATTTGCGCCTGTTCAGCTTTTTCGGATGCTAAAAAAACTGCTGATCTTGAAGGATCGGAAGATAGGGCTGTTCCAGAATAAAATACTGCTCCATAATCTTGAAAATTAATTCCTTCGATTACGCTATTATCTAATTTTAAATCACATGCATTATTTCTATATAAAATAGATTGATTGTTTTCTAAGATTGTTTCCACAACGGCTAGCTGTGTTTGATGAGATTTATCAATTTTTAAGCAGTGTCGGGTTCCGATATTATAATAGTTTAATTTTTTAAAAATAAATTCACCAATTGCATCATCTGAGATGCATGTTACCAAATCAGTAGCAATATTATGAAGAGATAGTGCGACACAAGTGTTAGCGGCCGATCCCCCTAAATGAGCAGAAAAATTTTGAACGTCAGAAATTTTTGTACCTGGCGGTTCGGGATAAATATCCATTCCCGCTCGACCAATAACTAAAACTTTTTTTGATGGGTCAAATTTCATCAAAAAAATTTACCTCATATAAATTGTTAATACTACTATTTAAGAATTTGATAAATTTCTTTGGGGTCAAAGAAATCTGCTTTTTGACAAGTGGTTTTTATTTCTTGTGGGGTTTGAGTATCAGCAGCTTTCATAGTTGATTTTATAATATCTAAAACGTGAAGTGATAATTCACCATTACAGCGATGTTTCTTACCATTTTCAATACAATAAGCCATTTCGGATAATCCAACACCACGATAATTAGCATTTGTAGGAGACTCATTAGCCCTTCCACTATGAGATGTAATATTGATTTTTCCAAGAGGGAGATCGGTAGTTGAATGTTCTTCCCAAGAACCGCTATCATCAATACAGGTGTAAACCGAACCACCAAACATATTAGGATCAGGAACAATCATCGATCCTTTGTCTCCATATAGTTCAATATGATTTCTTTGATGTGCTACCACATCAAAAGATAAAGTAATTTGGATTAAGGCTTGATTATGAAACTCTAAATTTACTAGATAGCTTGTAGGACATTGTACATTAAACTCTTGGTCTTTTTTTGGACCAATCCCAATTACTCTTTTTTCAAAAACTTTAGTTGAGATTCCATGAACACTTTTAGCCGGACCTAGTAAATTAACAAGAGCAGTAAAATAATATGGACCCATATCCATAACGGGTCCACCTTCGTTGTTAGCAAACCATGGTTCAGGATTTGGATGATAAGATTGAACACCTGGATAAGCAAAGATTGCACTTCCGAGTCTTACATTTCCAATCTTATCTTGATTAATTAAATCAATTGATTTTTGTATTCCTCCGCCTAAAAAAGTATCGGGGGCATTACCAATATACAGACCTTTAGAATTTGCTAATTTTAAAAGCTCCTCGCCCTCTACAAAGTTAACTGCCATTGGTTTTTCACTGTAAACATGTTTTCCATGATCAAGGGATTTCTTAGCAACTTCATAATGGGCTCTTGGAATTGTTAGATTAAGTACAATTTCAATTTCACTATCATTCATTAGTTCATCGACTGTGCATGAGGTAATTCCATAAGTCTCTGCGCATTTTTTAGCATTATCAAGGTTGATATCTGCGCATTTAATAATTTGAAAATTATTAAAATAATCATGTCCACGAAAATAAGTCTCAGATATATGTCCGCAACCAACTAATCCTACTTTAAATACCTTATTCATTTACTTATCTAACCCGCTCATATTTATATATTTAATCTCAATGAAATCATCGATACCATATTTTGAACCTTCACGTCCTAATCCTGACTCCTTAATTCCACCAAATGGTGCTTCTGCCTTCGAGGTTAAGCCAGTATTTACACCAACCATTCCGTATTCTAATGCCTCGGCTACTCGCCATACTCTCCCAATATCTCTTGAATAAAAGTAAGAAGCTAGTCCATATGGAGAATTATTAGCTAATTCAATAACCTCTTTTTCATCTTTAAATTTATAGACTGGCGCGACTGGGCCAAAAGTTTCCTCACTAGTAATTTTTGCTTGAGGGGTGACATCAGTTAAAATTGTCGGTTGGTAAAAATTCATTCCTAATTCGTGCTTAGATCCGCCAATAGCAACCTTGGCTCCCATTTGGACAGCATCTTGAACGTGCTCTTCTACTTTATTTAAAGAGTTTTGATCAATTAATGGACCAGAAGAAACTTCTTCATCTAAACCGTTTCCAACTTTTATCTTAGATACAGCTTCAACGAATTTTTGACAAAACTCTTCATAAACTTTTTCTTGGACATAAACTCTATTAGCACAAACACAGGTTTGACCGGTGTTTCTAAATTTACTTTGCATTGCCCCTGCTACCGCATCATCGATATTAGCATCATCAAAGACAATAAATGGAGCATGGCCACCTAACTCCATAGAAACTTTTTTAACAGTTTGAGAACATTTCTCTAATAAAACTTTTCCAATTTCAGTTGATCCTGTAAAAGATAATTTTCTCACTATAGGATTAGTAGAAAGCTCGTCACCTATCTCAGAAGCCTTGCCAGTAATCACATTTAAAGTACCTTTCGGAAATCCTGCCTCTTCTGCTAATGCAGCAAGAGCCAAAGCTGAGTAAGGTGTTTGACTAGCTGGCTTAATCACAACGGGACAGCCAACAGCTAATGCTGGCGCACATTTTCTAGTAATCATGGCACTGGGGAAATTCCAAGGAGTGATAGAGGCTACTACTCCGACAGGTTGTTTGATGACAATAATTCTTCTATCAGTTAAAGGATCAGGAATGGTGTCTCCGTATACCCTTTTAGCTTCTTCAGCAAACCATTCTATAAAAGAAGCTCCATACACTATTTCACCCCTTGATTCATTAATGGGCTTTCCTTGCTCAATCGTCATTATTTGAGCAAGCTCTTCTTTATTTTCGATTATTAAATCAAACCATTTCTTAAGGATATTAGACCTTTCTCTTGCAGATTTTGATTTCCACTCTGGCCATGCCTGGTTAGCCGCTTCAATAGCTTTTTTAGTTTCTTCTCTTCCGCACTTAGGGACCGTACCTATATTTTCTAATGTAGCAGGATTATTAACTGATATCGTATCGCCAGATGTTGAACTGATCCACTCACCGTTAACGAAACATTTATCTCTAAAAAGCTTAAAATTAAGCATCTTTTTAATATATCAAACTTTTGAGTTTAACTTAGTTCTAATTTTCCTGGAGGTTTTGGGGGGGAAAATGGATATCCACCAACTACTGATTGATCAAAGTCAATTACTGATCCTGTCATCATACCTGAGTCTTCAGAGGCTAAAAAAGTAACTGCTTTTGCAACTTCTTCCGTTCCCAGCAATCTTTTAAAAGGTTGTTCTTTTGCTGCATCCTCTAACCAATTATCAGGAGCGCCATGAAATTTTGTTTGAATTTGATGTTCTCCATCAGAAGCCATCCAACCAATGTTTAATTGATTTACTCTTATATTATTATTTAAAAGAGCGAAGGCAGTATTCTTAGTCAAAGTAGCAAGTGCACCTTTTGATAAGCTATAAGATGCAAGAAAAGGCTGTCCGGTGATAGCTGCTTGAGAGCCAATATTAACAATAGATCCTTTAATTTCTTTTTTGATCATATCTTTAACCACATCTTGAATTAGAAAAAACGGACCTTTAACATTAGTTCCTATCATTTTATCAAAAAGTTCTTCAGAAGTTTCAACAATATTGCCTCGATCGGTTAATCCGGCGGCATTAACCAAAATATCTATTTGAGAAAATTTCTCTAAAGTAAAAGCAATAGCTTCCCTGCAATTTTTGACATCTGATAATTCTGTTTTAAAAAAGTGAGTTTCACAGCCTGTTTCTAAGTGAATTAACTTCGAGACTTCTTCTCCTCTTTTCTGATTTCTGCCTAAAATTACAATTCCTTTAGCGCCCATCTTGGCAAAATTTAAAGAAATTGCTTTTCCCAAGCCTTGCGTTCCCCCGGTAACAACTGCTACTTTTCCATCTACTCGATTCATTTTTGATATCCCTCTATTTCATATCCGTTCATATTTAAACATTCCACCAATTCTCTATTCCCAATTTTCGCATATTCTAATGGATTAGCTTTAGCTGGGTCTTGCTCAGCTTCTACTATAAACCAACCTTCATACTCATTTTCTGCTAGAGTTTTGACGACCTCTTTAAAATTAATACTTCCATCACCAGGCACAGTAAAGGCGCCTTTCAGAACAGCATCAAGAAAACTTTCTTTTGATTTGTCTAAATTATTGACAATTTCGGAGCGGATATCTTTTGCATGAAAATGGTTCATTCTTTTTGCATACTTATTAATTACATTAATTGAATTTCCGCCAGCAAATGTCATATGACCGGTGTCAAAAAGTAAATACACAGCTTCTCCTGTGTGATTCATTAAAAGATCAAGCTCTTCTTCGGTTTCAATAGCGGTACCCATATGGTGATGAAAAGAAATAGGCATTCCAAAATCAGCACAGTATTCTGCAAAAGCAGTTAATTTTTTTCCATATTCTTTAAAATCTTCTGGATGAATTTTTCTTTTTGTATTTAGCGGAGCATGACGAATATTTTGAATAGTTCCAGCCGTTTCACCATAAACCATACATGGTGCATTTAAATCTCTAAATAATGTCAACTGTTCAAGTGCTTGGTCTTTTTCCTTTTCCAAATCGTTATCTAAAATAGTTCCAGAATACCACCCCGAGGCTAAATAGAGTTCGTGTTTATTTAAAATAGGACCAAGTTCTTTTGAGTTTTTAGGGAATTTTCCTCCTGTTTCAACTCCTGAAAATCCTGCTATTTTTGACTCACTCAAACAAGTTTCAAGTGTTGTTTCCCCTCCTAATTCGGGTAAATCATCATTAGACCATGCGATAGGGGCAATACCAAGTTTAGCTTTCATTTTAAATTCCTTTTTTTGAAAGTACGATCATACTTAAAAAAAATTTTTGTGAAAACTTTTTATTTTTTTATCAAATAAGTAGTTTATAAGATTTCTTTATGAAGAAAATTAAAATCGCAGTTCTTGGTTGTGGCAGGATTGGCCAAATGCACGCAAAAAATGTTGCTTTGCATGAAAAGACCTCACTTGCATGCGTATACGATATCAATCAAGAATTTGCAAATAAAGTTGCTTCAGAGTTAGGTGTGTCTGCTGTGACTGATGATAATGAAATTTTTTCTAATGCGGAGATAGATGCAATTCTTATTGCCTCTCCAACAAATACTCATATTGAATTCATCGAAAAATCTGTAGCAGCTAAAAAACCTGTTTTATGTGAAAAGCCGATTGATTTAGATATTGATAAAGTTAATGCATGTGCGGAAAGACTAAAAAATAATTCTATACCTATTCAATTAGGCTTTAATAGACGCTTTGATCCTGGGCATTTAGCTGCAAAAAATTCTCTTGTGAATGGTGAAATTGGTGAACTTCATCAATGTATTATTACCTCTCGAGATCCAGGGCTTCCTAGTTGGGATTACCTTAAAGTCTCTGGAGGGCAATTTCGAGACATGACTATTCATGATTTTGATTTAGCAAGATTCATGCTAGGCGAAGAACCTGTTCGCTTGTTTGCCATTTCTAACGCTCTTGTTGAGCCAAAAATTAAAACTGAATTAAATGATAGCGATACCCTAATGGTTATTATGGAAACAGTTTCAGGAAAACAGTGTAATATAATTAATTCACGATCTGCCTCCTATGGATATGATCAAAGAGTTGAGCTATTTGGCTCAAAAGGAATGGTTATTAGCGATAATCGCAAAGCGAATGAAGTGAAGAAATATTCAGCAGAATTTGTTGAACAAAAAGAACCCTATTTAAATTTTTTTATTGAAAGATATCAAGAGGCTTATATGAATGAAATTAGCTCTTTTGTTGAAGCTATTGTGAATAAAACCCCCCCTGTTGTAGATTTTGAAGATGGTCGCAAAGCTCTAGTTTTAGCTGAAACAGCTTTTAAATCTATTGCTAGTGGGAAAATGGAAAATATTAATTAATATTACTTATCAATCTATGATTGATAAAAAATTGTTATTATTAGTTTTTTCTCTAATTTAGTACTCCATGATCAAAAATTT
>Ga0181604_10002791_pt1 | contig 14979 bp, 9 predicted proteins | sample 041ome_12_FD_148663 | JGI IMG/M metagenome (GOLD analysis project Ga0181604, IMG submission 148663) | Coastal salt marsh microbial communities from the Groves Creek Marsh, Skidaway Island, Georgia - 041410US metaG (spades assembly) | ecosystem: Environmental > Aquatic > Marine > Intertidal zone...
GGGCGTTTTCTCTACATTTGTTTGAGTTAAATAAACTACTTTATCTACTGACATTCCTTTGGATAACTTTATTTTTCGTACTTCGGTCTGGAAATATCTATATTTATCTGCTAATACACCCCCGCAAGTAAAACACTTAATTGGGATAATCATTTAACTGGTTTAGCTATATAAACTACTGGTTATTTTTATCATCCATTGCAAACGAGATAATTCAATTTTTTACGTATAGGAATTTAATCTTCATAATATATAAAGCATGAAACTGGTTACGTGGATACTTATTAGTATATCAATACTAACCCTGTTATTTCTCCGTTGCCCGTGTGAAAATATATATGAAAATATGGAAGCAGCTGATGCTGTTTCTATAGCGAATGAATATATTGATAACCTGACTAAACAGCGCGATGCTGCATCTGATAATGCAACAAATACACAGCTAATGGTAGATGAGACAAATGTTAGATTAGCCGATGCAAATGCTAAATTGAACGCAGCAACGAATCCGGATGATAGAACGAAATATATTGATGAAATTACTGCAATTACAGCAGAACTTACTAAATATCAAAAACTAGTGGTAAACTATACTAAGGAAGCAGAACGTTTCAATTCCCTTATAATTGAAACACAGGCAACCGCTGATAAATTAGATGAAGAGGTTGGTAATATACCGACTGAAAATGATTTAGACGGAATTGCATTCGTAGCAGGACCAGATAATACCATGGTTGAATTAAAACCTACTGGTGACTTGGGTGGGGCACCCACTTACTACGAACCTGGCACCTATAAATTTGGTTCTGCAACATATGTCCCTAGTTACGAAGACAGTGTATATTTAAGCAAAACGACTGGACAATCTAGCGTTTCTACTTATTTAGACAAAGCAACTATGATGGGGGGAGCTTGTTCTTATTTCAAAGACCAACCCGATAAGCTAGAAGAAATGTGTAACTCAATTGACACGAACAATTGCGGCGCAATGTCGTGTTGTGTATTATTAGGTGGGGCAAAATGTGTGAGTGGTAATAAATCGGGACCATACAATAAATTAAACTATGGCGATATAACGGTAAGAGATAAAGACTATTATTATCATAATGGTAAATGTTACGGCAACTGTAAATGATTTTTGTAATGTAATATTATATTATATTATGAGTTCTGCGCCCCCCATCACCACGATTAATCATAGTGATAATACCACTTTTACAAAAAGTGATTGGGAATCTGCATGTAGACCATTAAAAATTATTTTGGGAGAGGGATGGAAAGAAATAGAATATGATACATTCAAGAATACAGATTTAGAAGAAATTCATCTACCTGGTTCACTCACTACAATTGGGTCGTATGCGTTTAGTGAAACACCCAAACTTGAAATAGTAGAATTCACACGATATTCTAAGCTCACCGATATTGGATACGCTTCATTTAGAAGTGCAACTAAATTAAAAACTATCACTATTCCATCTGGTGTTATAAGTATCATCGAAACATTTGCTTATGCAACTAATTTGAAAAAAGTACAGTTTAAACCAGATTCATCGTTGAAACAAATTGGAATGAATGCATTCTATAAAACCAATATTAAAGAAATATATCTACCAAAAGACGTTAACTATATAGAAAATAATGCTTTTGATGGAATTGATAGTTTAACAGTACATATTACTCCTAACACATTAGTAAAGATAAATGAGATTAACAGTAGTTTACAGCGTGATTCTTTGGAAGAGGATGATTATGTGCCCATAACATTTGGTCATACTGCATTATTTGGTGCGACTAACGTTACTATTATGGAGGTTGCTCAAGAAGGTGGGCGTAAACTACGAACAAAAACAAAAAAAGAGATACAGAAAACAAAAAAGTAGACGACGAAAACCAAGTAAGAAGACAAAAAACAAAAGGAAGTAATGTAAATTCCCGCAAAAATTGTATGTAATGTATTGATTACATATAACTTGATATTGATGATTACAGCAGTTTATATCCATCTGTTGTTTTCGTTTTCTTAGGAGCCTTCGTAGCTCCCACACTGTTATATGGTGAATGAATCTTATTGTGACATTTTTCACATACAGTCAGCAAATTCGCCGGATGATTCTTGTGAATGCCACCAATAAATCCGTTTTCGTCTGCGTCTTTTTGCTGTTGTAAATGATGCGTTTCCTCGCCAATATGATTATTGCACATTTCACACTTGCCTCTCACCTTGCGTCGGTTATATACAGACGGTTCATTTGATAACTCGCCCCGATTTTCAGGATAATATTTATTCCGAATAGCATAAGCGGTTTCCAAGAATTCTTGTCCAAGATGCAGCGATTTGCAAACCTCTAACCCGTAAATACGAGGTCCAGAACCCTCCTTTAATATGCGATTATAAACAAGACAATCTAGTTCTCGGTTATATACTACTTCCATATGTTTGAGACCCAATTTGGACATTTCCGCAATTTCACTATACTCGGTAACTTCGTGAAAGTGAGTTGCAAAGATATAACTACAATTCTTATTGTCTAATTCCATTAATCCAGCGACAAATATACTGAGTGCGGACTCCATTTCCGTACCAGAACACAATTCATCTCCCAATACCAGACTATTCTCATCAGACATTTTTAATATTATACGCAATTCAGACATTTCAACTGCAAAAGTAGATAACCCTTTGAATATATTGTCGTTTCCAAGAATACGTGAGAATATGGCAGTATATGGTTTATATAAAAACTGCGAACAGGGTACATATAGACCGGACTGTGCCATAATAACCGATATTCCTAGCGCACGTATGAAACTGGTTTTACCAACCGCATTGGTTCCATAAAGTAAAAACCCATTTATATCTTCTGCCATACCGATAGAGACATCATTTGCCACATATAATTCATTTTGTTGAATATGCTCAATTAAACAATGTCGTAAATCACGTACATTGACATAGGATTTGTTGGCATTACTATCAATAATCGGAATACAGTAATTGTACTGTCTCGCAATATACGCTTTGCATACAATGACATCTAATTTCGCAATAAACTTAGATACGTGTTCAAGTTCAATAAATAATTTTGACACGAAATGTGCTATAATTTCTAAGTATACCTTTGCAATCATATTGTTTAATTCCTCTTTCAGTCTTAAAATTTCACGAGAAAGCCTCAAAATTCGGTCGGTCTCTATTGTGGTAATTGAACTAGAAGTTTTCACAAATCGGACATCTTTTATGCTAACAACAACACAATGTGTTCTCGTTTGTTCTGTTGTTTCATTTCTTCTATCAATCTTTGCATCCACTTGATAGTTCATAATATTCGTAGATTTCTTATTTTTCAATAAATTCGCAGTGTTATATTCGTCTTTCTCTTCATTCTCATCATTCTCATCATTCTCATCATCCTCATTTACTTCTTCTAATTCTTCTAATATATTATTATTATTATTTTTAACCATACCCCAGTCTGGTGGGGAAGGTGCAACATAAGGAAGTTTTTTTTCTTGTTTCATCATATACACTTTCAAAGCAGTAGAACGTTTTGTAGTTATTTGCAAGGACATTCCAGATTTATCAGTCTCGTGTATCTTAATATATTCAGTATCACTTGATTTTTCATTTATTCTCATTAACCCATTTAGATATTCACGAATTTGTTCAAACTCTGCGAGATATGAATTATATGCAAAAACAATCTGATCTATTTCAGATGAAATACCCGACGCAATGATGTTAGTAGGAAACACAGTCATAGAACTGGTTGTAATGCAAGCATCTAGTATCAGATTTCTATGAAGAAAGTCAGTTATTTTGGAGCATACCTCATTCATATATGTAAAACTTTGTGCCGCACTTTGTTTTTCAAAGAACTCCGAACATAAATATTGACATAATTCTTGATTCTCATATAAACACATATTTAATTGTTGGATAATATTGACACTATCATATAAATGGTATAAACTGCTTGGATAGATTTTATTAGATACTAACTGACGACAAAGCTTCTCAGTATCACGCACCTTACTCAATAGTTGTCTAAATGTGTCAATAAAATGGCTATGTTCATCTGACAGGATAAATGCAGTCATATTATATTCTATATTTAACCATTCCTCATTAAATGTTGGGTTTGTCAATTGGTATTGGAACTTACGACGACCCATCTGAGTACAACATTTATTTAACATTGACAATACAGATGAAACATTTCCATATTGTTTGCTACTGGTTATTGTATCATTAATGATATTCAACTGACTAAGAGTATGGTTTGCCAAAATCATTCTGGTAGATGTGTTATCAAAATCTGGTATAGAAATACGTTTTACCAAGTTGGGGTTATGTTCTTGTATAAAGTTCAATAAATAACAGAAGGATTGTGTAGCAATTGCGTCACGTTGAAACTCTGTACAAATATTATAGGTTTCTTCATTATAAAACGACGCAATTAATTGTTTGATATATGTTTGTTCCGAACAGCGTTTCAATTTCTTCATCAAAACTTTGTCGTCCTTGTTATTTGTGTTTATGTGATGCAGTGCATCCGATTTTATGCTGGAGTACTGTATTACTCGTTGTAACTCATCCCCCTGAAACGGAGAGATTAATATCAATTCGCTTGGTGAATATACAGACAAACATCTATCTAATTCATCAAAAGTAGTTGTATTCATTAAGAATGGGGTTTCGTACTGAAAAATAGAAGATTTTCCAGTAAAAATATTCACTACTGACATCCCATATACAAGAGTTTCCCTAGTATTTGACTGCATAACTAGCGATGTCTTTCCAAATGGTTTATGTAATTCCATCCAAATACACATTATGTTATTGGTCATAATCGGCAAGGCATCTGTATCACACGAAATAATCGTACCGGGTGAATATACTTGGTCAAATACCCGTTTAATGGTTTTACCCACCTTCTGTTGTATGAATACTGGTAATGTATATCCACAATCCACCAACTTTGACAAATACTTATCAATGGTATAATCCCGAAATCCCGCCATTAATATCTGAGAATTATCGTAATTAGACTTCTTTTCAGATACATTCAGCTGACAAATATTCGCCATCTCCATAATAGAACTACCATATATGTCGCCGGTATCTGGACGTTTTAATCCATATACTTCAAAAAACGCACCGACTTGCATTAATACAATAGTATTTTGTCCATATTTTGTTTTGTATTCCGTTGTTAATCTGAAATATTCTTCGTAAATGCCTGTATCTGATGGTGATGGTGATGGTGATGGTGATGGTGATGGCGATGGTAAATCATCTTTACATCCTTGATTTGTACTTTCCGTATAAAGAATTAAACTAATAAGGTCTTGTTTTGTTTTAGTTCCAGCAATATGTGTTCGTCCAGTAGGCTCTCCTTTTAATGTAGATAAAATATCCCGCAACTGTTGTAAAGTATAATTATCTAGGTTCGCTGTGCGTTGGGATACAGTGATATCCTTTGATTTATCAGATGATTGTGACTTTAACATTTGTGATAATATTTGTACATTTTTATTTCTATATTCGTTACAAATATTATATTATGGGTTTAGTACGACAGTGACTGTGCGACTTCATTCAATGCATAAATAATATAACGATAAGCACTTCGTCCAGTTTGCAATGAATATCTTACATAATACAACCGGTTTAGTAAATACATCTTATTATCAATGGCATTGTCGTCAATCATCTTTATTTGTGATATAATTCCGTCTAGTACGTATATCAAGGTTCTCATTGAACGTTTTTGTTTTATCATATTGATTAATAAATATATAGAATACACTATACGAATCCGGATTTGACTTGTATCCGGAGTCGGTTCAGGTTCAGGTAAAGGCGTAGGTGTAGGATATGGAGTCGGTTCAGGTTCAGGTAAAGGCGTAGGAGTAGGAGTAGGATATGGAGTCGGTTCAGGTTCAGGTAAAGGCGTAGGAGTAGGATAAGGTATTGGCGAAGGCGTAGGTATAGTGCTACTCGGTGGATACACATTATCTTGAAATTGACCAATAATGTTACCGGGTGGTGCAGTATTCATAGTAATATCTACAATCTTTGTTGCATTATTATATGAATATCCCATGCCAAACTTCGTACTTGATTTCCAAACTAGACACGTAAAATGTCCCGTACCTGGCGAATAACCAGGGTAATTAAAATTATACAATTTAATCTCATCGTACCAAAGGTCTATGCTTTTCTTAATTAATGTCATCATATCGTTAGGATATCCTTGAAAATATGCTAGGTTCTCTCCGTACCCTTCTTTATTACTATGTTGAAACAAACTATTTGTAACTAAGAATAAAGAGTACTCTTGTGCAAACTGAGATATGGTCTCGTCCCATTCCATTGGTGGAGAATTATGTTTTGCTCTATAGGCATTCACATAATCAACCAGTTCTGATTTCTGTGAATATGTAAAATTGGCTTGTTCTATTGACATGCTGGATATATAATAAACATTATATTATTATATACTAAATGTTTTTAATTATAAATTGTGACCATTAATGCAGTTACAAATATGATTACACAAATACAAATGTAATTTAGTAATATTACACACAAAGTTCTTGTGTAAAAAATTGATATAGAAATAAATTAGTATATCAAATGTAACAAGATACGAATATAATAACAGTGTATATTATACAATGACACCAAATCAACCGAATTATAATGATTTTGGACATTATCTATACCTTGATATAGATAATCATATCGTAGAATATGACAATACCAACCATCCAATATATAATAGGTGTTACACATATGAACAAGAAAATGATTTTATCACAAGTGATTCATCACTTACACCGACCGAAAATAAAAATGATCAAACAAATAGAATATCCACATATGCTACTAGCGGACTGTTTATTATTAGCATCGTACTATATTTACTATTTTAGTGTTCGTTTTCCCCATTAATGAAATTATACAATAGGTTATCGGCATTGTGGTTTTGCACATCCCCGCACATGAGCATAGTACTTTCATACATCTTGCGTAAAACATCATTTGGAGTGGTGCTCCCAACACGAATTAACCCTCGCTTAATCAAATGTCGCTTTACATCATTCATAGATGTTTGTTTCAATAGTTGTGATTTAGTAGAGGTATTATTGCGTATGGTTCTATTTGAAACTAGAACTGCTATCTTTGGTAAAGTTGTAGAGCGACCAATTTTGTATGTCCGTCGTATTATCCTTTTCTGCATCATTCGTTTTGGTTTTGGGTTACGTTTATTTTGTTCTCGTTTCAAAATAATTTCTGACTGTTTCAGTTCTGCCAATCGCTTTATGCTGTTATTTAGTTTCGTATCAATTATATTTGGTGTAACCTCTGCAGATTTCAAATCAGGTATGATAGTCGGTGTAGGTATGATAGTCGGTGTAGATATGATAGTCGGTTGATTGATATTATCTGCGTGATTTCCAATAATATTCACCTGATTTGTTTGTTGTTGGTGATTAAATGGGACTGGGTTTCCAATTTGAATAACAGGCTGATTTTTTGATGTCTTCATATAGGTTCTATATGTAGGTAAGCTTCCATTCTTTAAGCAACCATAATGAGGGTCAATCGTCGGTCTAGTGGATTTGGATTGCGAACTGACATTAGTTAATGGCAAATTATTTAACGGAAGGATTGGTTGTATATTGGAATTAAGTTTAAGCGTTGTATTATGACTGGTAGTTTTTTTATCCTGTTTTTCTTTCAAATTATTTAAATACTCCTTTGCTTTTTCTAATTCACTATCCATTTCAATAATATCTGATACAGCCGTGTTCGTCTCAGAAGAAACTTTGCCACTGCTTGTATCAAATAACTTATTATAACGGTCCTCCTGTTGTCGCCTAATCATTTTCAACAGTGCCCGTTTTTTTAGAGTATCTATCTTTGGTTTGCTAAGTGGTGTCTTAATTTTTATACCAGGCATACTTTGAGGTTTATCTTTTTTTTTCTTACGGGTTGTATTAAAATTAAAATCTTCCATGTTTATTTTAATTTGTTTCTGATTACTACTTTCACTCATATGGATATATTAGATAAAGGAAAAAAAATAGACAATGTAACCAATAAGTAAAATTTATACATATAATCCAAAACTAGGGATATCTTCTTGTATCCTATTTGTTAAGAAATGCTTATATCCATTGTTTATATCATCCATATTAATACTTTTCTTTATAGCATCTACATTACCATATATACGTCGTCCGTGGGCAATCTTAATAAATGTAAGCATTGCTTCTATGTCTCGCCCATAACTACTAAAACTCTTTTTTTTATCCACAAACCATTTATCTGTCAAAATAACATCTGTATCTAATGTCCATTCTTGGTCTAAAATCATCTTTTGTAGCATTAGTATAAGCTCTGTCGCTGTATATGGCTGCATGCTAAATCTCCATATAAACCGTGAGGTTAATCCTGGGTTTGCCTTAAAGAATATATTATTTAGTTCATTCTCATATCCAGCGATAATTACCATTAAGTCTTCTTTATGCTCACTCAATGCTTCACATAATACGTCAATGCATTCCTTTGAGTAACTATCACTTTTGTCGGAGGATGCTATCGAATACGCTTCGTCTATAAATAATACTCCACCCAAAGACTCTGTTATTATTTGTTTCGTCTTAATAGCGGTTTGTCCTAGATAACCAGCAATTAAATCGCTACGAGAGACCTTTTTAAATGTATTATTCTTTAAAATTCCAACCTTAGAATACATTTGTCCAATTATACGTGCAACTTCGGTTTTTCCTGTTCCAGGAGGACCACTTATTACAGTATGTTTGAAGTCACACACCGTTTTTCCAACGTGTAAATCCTGCATAAAATATAATAATTGATTCACTATTGTTTGTTTTAATTGTTTCATTCCAATCATATTGTTCAGATATGTCAATTCATCCTTAATCTTATGCAATTTATCCAATTCAATATTATATTCAACCTCTGGACAATATGGGTGGTTATCTATTATATATAATAAATCACTTATTTGATTAATTGAAACATCTATATAACATTTAGTTTTTGGAGGTGGTGTAATAGCAATCAAAGATGGTTCTTGCAAAATAGGTGTAATATCTACTTCTGATTGGGTTTGCCACAATACATATTGAGATGGCTGTCTAAATTCTGATGGTAAAGAATTATTGCATAATTCATTATAACTTAGGTTTGTAAAATAATCTGGCATTACAGTGACATTCTTCAATGTAACCTCACTGTGTTTATCCAATAATTGAACCATTTTTCTATATTTTGATCTAATCATTTTTTTGCATTTTGCCGTTGCCGTTGCCGTTGTTTTGCATTTTGACATAATGATAATGATAATGACCGCTTATTTCTATACCGTTTGCATTTGAATATTTTGGGTCATTCCCTAAAAAATTGAAATAACTAACTGTGGTATTTTTAATGTAAATATATAGTTACACAATGAGTTATGAAATGAAATCTGCTAATATGGGAAATGGGGAGTATCTTATTCCACAAGATGATGTATTGATGGAAAAAATCACAAAATCAGTCGGCAAGCTCAGTCCAATCTATTCTGACAATGAAATTGCTCAAGAAATTGAAAAAATCGTTCAAATGGAAAAAAAGGTTCAATCTTGTATTGATGAAAACATCGCAAATTTATCATCCGAAGAAACAAAATTATTAGACCATCTAGGTAGCTACATAGAAGAACCGTTTGATATTATTGAAACTTACTTTGACGGGAAACATCTGGACCGATTGGTTCGTCACCAGATTGAATCATATAATCATTTTGTTAATTGCCAGATTCAAAGAACGATACAGATGTTTAATCCTGTAAAAGTTCATTCAGAAAACGACTATGTGGCAGAAACAGACAAATATTTCTTAGAGATATTCATTTCATTTGTCAATTTCAAATTATATCCTCCTCAAATTCATGAAAATAATGGGGCGACCAAAACAATGTTGCCACAAGAAGCCAAAATACGTAACTTTACGTATGCTTCCACTATGACAGTTGATATTAATATACAGTACATCATTCGCACAACTGATAGTATGGACAATCCACGCACAATTGAAAAGACATTACCGAAAATTAACATCGGCAAACTACCAATTATGTTGAAATCTTCTGTATGTGTGCTAACCCAAAACCCACATCTTAGTCACGAACATACAGGCGAGTGTGCAATGGATTGCGGGGGATATTTTATAATCAAGGGGTCCGAAAAGACGGTTCTTGGACAAGAACGTGCTGCTGAAAACAAGATTTACTGTTTTGATGGAAAGAATACTACTAAATGGTCTTGGTATGCAGAAATCAAATCTGTACCTGACTTCAAATGCATTTCTCCCAAACAGATTGAAATGTTACTATCTAATAAAAATAATGGATTTGGATATGGAATATATGTAAATGTTCCCAGAATTAAACAGCCGGTTGAACTATTTACACTCTTCCGTGCTCTGGGGGTAATCAGTGATAAAGATATTTGCAGTTATATATTATTAAATAATGAAACTGGCAATCACGGTATTACTACTAATCATCTACAAGCATCTGCGATTGATGCAAATAAATATATGACCGCAGAAGATGCATTTAATCACATCGCCACATATGCCGCATATACACCGATTAATATGTCCAAAGAAACTGGACAACGTAAAAAGCGCGAATTCACACACGATGTTCTCAATAATGACTTATTCCCCCACTGCAAGACACTTAAACAAAAACTATACCTACTTGGGTATATGGCACACCGACTCATTCAGACTAGTTTAGGATACATACCTCCATCGGACCGTGATTCATATGCTAACAAACGCATTGAATTGACAGGAACTCTATTAAACAATCTCTTCCGTAATTATTTCAATAAATTAGTCAAGGAAATGCAGAAACATATTGTTCGTGAAATCAATGGCGGTTCTTGGCGTTCTACCGAAGATTATGCAAATATCATCAACATTATCAATATCTATAAGATAATGAAATCCACTACGATTGAGAATGGATTGAATCGTGCATTATCTACAGGCGATTTTAGCATTAAACAGTCAAATACTAGCAAGGTAGGTGTCGCACAGGTTCTAAATAGACTTACCTATGTATCCAGTCTTAGTCATCTTCGCAGAATCAATACCCCATTAGAGAAGAGCGGGGAACTTATTGCCCCACGTAAGCTACATAATACAACGTGGGGGTTCCTGTGTTTGACTGGCGATACGGAAGTTCTAATGTCAGACAGATTGACTGTAAAGAAAATCAAAGATATGAAAGATGGAGACGCGGTTTCCACTGTGAACCCGAAAACTCTGTTTGATGAACCATCTGATATTCATTCATTCTTTGGTAAAATGCCAGACAAATTGTTTGAAATTACGACAATCAGTGGAAGGAAAGTTAAGGCTACTGCTAACCATCCATTCCTTGTAAACAACGGAGGAAAGTATGAGTGGAAAAACTTGGAAGATTTAGTGGTTGGTGATGAAGTCATTATTCGTCAAAATGCTAATTTGAAAATAACTGACGCGGATGATTACGAAAACACATATTTGAACAATAATAGATTGGTAAATAGTTGCATAAGCGTGCCCATATTATCAATCCGCGAAATTCAACCAGAATTAGTATATGATTTTACGACTAGAAGCGATAATCATTCATTTGTCGCTTCATCTTTCGTTACGCATAATTGCCCGGCAGAAACTCCGGAAGGGCAATCCATTGGTGTTGTCAAAAATATTAGTTATATGGCGCATATTACTATACCTACAAATAGTTCGTCATTATATGAATTTGTAGAACCACATATTCTATCAGTAGAACACACAACGCCCATTGAATTATTTGGCAAAGTGAAAGTATTCATTAATGGCTGTTGGGTTGGAATTGCCAAATCACCGGTTGAGTTTTATCATAATATGCTTGACAAAAAATATCAGGGTATTATCAACATATACACATCTATCACTTTTAATTACAATGCATTAGAAATACGTATATGCAATGACGGTGGTCGTCTTACACGCCCAGTATTACGGGTGCGTGACAACAAAGCTCTCATTACTACCGATATTATTAAGCGCCTCGCCAGTAAAGAAATTACGTGGAATGACTTACTCACCAATTGTACCTTATCTGAGTCGGTTATTGAGTATATTGACCCAGAGGAACAAAACTATGCAATGATTGCAATGAAATGCAAAAGCTCATATATTCAAGATATAAAGGGGCATTTCAAATACACACATTGTGAAATTCACCCTAGTACTATCTTTGGAGTTCTGGCTTCTTGTGTGCCCTTCCCCGAACACAACCAGGCACCGAGAAACACTTACCAATGCGCGATGGGTAAACAGGCTATCGGCGTATATGCAACCAATTATGATCAACGAATGGATAAAACCGCATATGTATTGAACTATCCTACTCGCCCCCTAGTAGAAACACGCTTGATGAACCTCATTCATTTGAACAAAATTCCTTCTGGCACACAAATCCACGTGGCTATTATGACACACACTGGATACAATCAAGAGGATAGTGTTCTTATTAATCAGGGGTCAATTGATAGAGGTCTATTCTTAGCTACCATCTATCATACCGAAAAGGACGAGGATAAGAATATTATTCGTGATGAAATTATCCGGTGTCGTCCAGACCCAACCAAGACAAGGGGTGTAAAGTTTGGTAACTACAATAAACTCAATTCGTCTGGATTTATTCCCGAAAACGAGTTGGTTGAAAACCGTGATGTCATCATTGCAAAAATCGTGCCCATTAAAGAAAATCGTAATGACCCAACAAAGACAATCAAGTATGACGACCAAAGCAAGACCTTCCGTACAAATGAAGACACATATATTGACAAGAATTATACTGGTAGAAACGGCGATGGCTACAACTTTGCAAAGGTTCGTATTAGAACTCTCAGAAAACCCACATATGGTGACAAGTTCAGTTCTAGGCACGGACAGAAGGGTACTGTTGGTAATATCATTCCCGAATGCGATATGCCTTTCACCAAAGACGGACATCGTCCAGACATTATCATCAATCCTCACGCCATTCCTTCTCGTATGACAATTGCCCAATTGAAAGAAACTTTACTCGGCAAGGTACTCATTGAGTTGGGTCTATTTGGCGATGCAACCAGTTTTGGCAATATGGATATTCACACTATTTCAAAGGAACTACAAAAACTGGGCTACGAAAGTTATGGTAATGAAATTCTATACAATGGTCTTACCGGCGAACAACTTGAAACCAGTGTATTCATTGGTCCGGTATTTTATCAGAGATTAAAGCATATGGTAAGTGATAAGCAACATAGCAGGTCCATTGGTCCGATGGTAAATCTCACTAGACAACCCGCCGAAGGAAGAAGCCGAGATGGCGGTTTTAGAATAGGTGAGATGGAACGTGATGTTATGATTGCACACGGAATGACACGGTTCTGTCGCGAACGAATGTATGACGCATCTGATAAATATAGTGTGCACGTATGCAAAATGTGTGGAATGATTGCTTCTTATAACGATGGCAATAAAAGCATATTGTATGAAAGTGCAGATTTCACTATTCATATATGCAAGAACTGTGATAATAAAACAGATTTTGCAAAAGTGGAAATACCATTCGCTTACAAACTAATGGCACAAGAACTTCAAACTATTAATGTGGTGCCTAGAATTATCACTGAATAATACAATTTTGAATGTGTAATATTTTGCATAAGAATATTTTTTTATTCGTTTTGAGTTCAAAATGGGCGAACGTTTGTATAGACATAATACAATATATATATCAACAAACCAAATGGAACCAGAATTACCTAGTGTAGCCGATAATACAAATATAAATGATGCCCGACAACCGAAAGATTTCAAATCAATTACCTTCTCTAATTACAAACAAACCGCTGTTCGTAGCAGACTGATTGAAAGTATGATTAATGGACGGATAGAACCCGCTTGTAATTGGTGTTGCGAACTGATTTGTGCCGGACACTTTATGGACCTATGGGAAATTATACTTCATTTTGTCGGAAAACATATACATATCGGCAATCCCAAAATAACGATTTATTTAGAAAAACGATTTGAGCTATTTCGGAGTATAATGGAACAAGGCAACTTTACGCAGGAACTTCAATTACGTAATCATCCAACTATTCGTGAATTATTTGCAGAAGTTATATGCACATTGACTACCTCCAATCGCAAAAACAGTTTTGAAACCATTAAAATAAATCGTGAAGAAGAGTTTGATATGACACAAATGACCGAACGTCTGAAAGCACCAAACGCTCAATATGCAGTTCATATATTGAAAGAAGACGACCCAAATGAATTGTTTATTGCCATAAATGAGTTTGCATATCACTTATCGTCTGATAGTCGCAATGTGTTCAGTGCCTGCTACTGGATTGAATGGATTATAGAATTTGATTTAATCTGTAAGAAACGAAAACAAGCAGTCAAATGTCAGACCCGCACCTATGTTCTCGTTGAAAATAAGTATAAAAATGATATTATTTGGGTAATTTGGGATGCGATATTCAACAAGGGTAATTCTCTAAATAACTCATATATTACACAACTACTGACCTCTCTACGAAACATTTTTTGTATCAAATATTCACAAGCCACCGCAAAAAAACGACGATACCTTATTTACTTTGCGGTAACACTAGTAATTGACCAAGTACCAACCGATATTCCCCTCATGCCGAATAAGCAGGTAATTACTACTGTGGTTAGTCAAATCAATCAGATTTATAAACAACTTAAGAAAAAAGAACAAAAACCTAGCACAGATTATCTATTTAAAAATCTGGAAAAGGAGGTCGCGATTGAACGGTCTTTACGTAAAATGGAATTGATGAATTCTATTGATATTACTAACAAATAATTCTTCATATATCATA
>Ga0181604_10002798_pt1 | contig 14965 bp, 11 predicted proteins | sample 041ome_12_FD_148663 | JGI IMG/M metagenome (GOLD analysis project Ga0181604, IMG submission 148663) | Coastal salt marsh microbial communities from the Groves Creek Marsh, Skidaway Island, Georgia - 041410US metaG (spades assembly) | ecosystem: Environmental > Aquatic > Marine > Intertidal zone...
TGGGGAGTATCAGATTCGATTGCAGTTAAAACTTTTCATGAGTTATATTCAAATAAAATAACAATCTCAAGAAATTAATTAAAAATGAGTTGTGTATTAATTTGTTTATCAGATTGTTGATATCTAATGCTACTTATTTGATTTAGAGAGCCATTTATTAGCTTCTCTGTTGCAGAAACAGCTTCATCAATGTTTGGTGATGAAAAGCTAACATAAATTAATGAATCAACTGAAGAGATTTGAAGATCAGAGGTTTTGTTATCAAGATTGGCACTAATTAACAATGTTTCTATGACATTTCTATCTAAAACTTTCTTATCATACTGACTTTGATATCTTTGAACTTTGTTAAATACGTACTCATAATCTAATTTTGCTTTTTCTAGATTTAATGATGATCTAGTGTAATTTTTGTAAACACCAGAAAATACAAAGTATAAAATTAGTAAAATAATTAAAATAAAGGAAATAGAAAGTAACTTTTTCTCCCTTTCATGAAGATCATTATAAAAATTAATTATTTTCATATTTTATATCTATTACTCCATTGATATTGCCATCTATATTTTTTGTATTTTGATCTGAAATCTTGATACCAAACTTTTCTGAAGAGCTTTTTAAAATATTAAATTGTAAAGAAGGCATTGAATCTATAGTTATTCTTGCAGTGAGAGTTTTAGCATCAACTGTAATATCTGAAAAATAATTACCTCCATATTTAAAAAATAACTCTAAATCTGGAAGTTTAATGTTCGCTCGATAGTCTGATGGTGTATTTTTTAGAATTTGATCAATTTGATTTTTTGGAGCCACTACTCTTTTTATATCCTGACTGATTGAAGAAAAAATATTTAAGGTAGCATTCTTATAAATTTGAGCTTGATGATTATTCTTATAAATTAAATAGTAAGGTGTGAGTGTTATAAATAAAATAGATAAAATTGAAGCAGCTAGTTGTATCTTTGTAAAATTCATCTTTTTGATAATTAAACTTAGAGTTACATTCATTTTAAAGAAATTAGGTAAAGACTTTATTTTTTCAATAGTCACATCTTGCAGATTAAATTTTTTGTTTGCCTCAGCAGATTGAAATTTATTATTAAGGTTTCTATTGGTGCTAAATATTTTTGGATTAAAATCAGGTTTCTCGTTAGTTACAATATCTATGTATTGATCTAAATTTTCATTTGAAACAGTAAATCCAGTTTTGTCTTTATTGGAAAACATAAAACTATTTTCTATTTGAGTTATCGAGTCATAAAGCTCAGATGAATTTATAAGATATTCTGGTGTTATTAAAACCTTACAATTTAGGTAACTTAGCTGCTGGTTTAAATTGTTTATGAAGTTTTTATTTATAACATATGCGGCTTCATCTGAAAGAATATACTCATTATTAGAGACTGAATCTATAAAATTTAGATCAATATCAGAAATAAAATTTGCAATATTAATCTGATCAGTTAAAGATTTGTTTTTAATAAATTTATATGAAGTAACTTCTGCTGCTGGAATTAATACTAAAAGCTGCTCTATGTTTTTAACTTCAAACAACTCGGTAATTGAGTTGAGTATTTTTTTTGGTTCATTCGCACTAGTTAAATTATATAAATGAATTAAGTCAAAGTTTGAGTTAAGAATATGTGCAATATAAAAATTCATCTAAATGCCATTATAAATTCTTGAAATAATATAGCTATTCTTATTAGCTCCATAGTAGATTTTGCTCAAAGAATCTGCAGAAAAACTATCATATGAAAAAGTAGTGAAAAGTATAAAGTTAGATGATGAGAAATCAATATGCGCAGTCCCCTCATCAATACCATAAGAGGGAAAAGATTGTTTCAAATCAGCGGTACTTTTAAACCCTTCATCTGGAATGTTATCTAATATATATTGAGCATCTGTATATTCCATATTCTCAAACATAGAGGCCAGCAACATGTAATCATCGGTTCTGAGTGAATTGATGTTAACTTTAAGTAGATTATCAGGCATAACACAAAAATTATCCTTGAATAACTGCCAACCTATTTTTCGAATAGCAGGTAAACTTTTAAGCTCAACGAGGTCATGAAACATTCTACTACCAGTATATTCTTTTGGATTATTTAATGGGCCCGAGTAATAGTAGTCTTCAAAGCCGAATGCTCTTGGGTTGGAATTATTATCAATCCAATCAATAATTTGGTCAGCTGCCTCATTAGCTATGTTTGTTTCTACTTCATTTAAACTCATTAATTTCAAAAATACTTTAATATTTTTATCATTAGGAATAAATTCATCTTGTGACTTTTGAACAAGAGAATTAATGTTAAAACAATTTGCTGCATCAATAATTTTTGCAGTTACAAATCCTTGATTTAATTCAAAAAAGAAATCATTTATAAATAATGGATTATTTCTGGCATGTACTTTTGAATTAAACCGTAACTCATTGTCTATTTTTTTGAGAGCTAGGTCTTCAATATTTCTAAATATATTTAAAGATATAGTTTGAAATTCATTGTACTGAGCTCTTTTAAATGAAACAAAATAATTATTCCCAATTACCATTGCTACTGATGAAAGCAATAAGACTATCAAAAGTACAGATATCAAAACGACACCTTTAGTTCTGTATTGCATAACTTATGTTTGGATCAATAATCCATGAGTAATCTTTATTTTGCTTTGAAAATTCGATTTTAATCAACGTAGGGATTTTTTTTGATGTTATAAGGCTTATTGGCCATGATTCATGCCATGAATTTTGATGTAAAAATGTAAATTCCAGATTATCAATATCTTTTATTAATTCAATATTTGTATAGTCATCTGGTTCATATGGGTTAGATGAAAAAAATTGTTTTCTAATAAGCATGTTATCTGCAAATTCATATTGAATTCTTTTAATTGGAGAAATCTCATCAGATAAAGACTTTATGTAAGAATTAAACATTAAACTTTTAGAATTTATTGGGCTTATAAAGGTTCCATACATATCATTACCGTAAAAATCTTTTGAACTGACATTTGCGATTTGTCTAATATCTCTTCTTATAATACTAGAAGCTAAATTAAGCTCTTTTATATAATTAAGATGTAAAGATGTTTCTTGTTCTGTTTGTAAGGATGATTTTAGAATATTAGATGAGACTATAGCTATCATAGATAAAATGATCAAAGAAACCAAAACTTCTATGATTGTGAAGCCTTTGTTATTCATTTATTAAAAATCCTTCTGATTTATACGAATATTTATTAGCTCCCTTTTCCTTAATTAAGATTTCATATTTTATAAGCTCCTCTGTATCGCTAGCTTCAAAACTTTCTTCCCATTGCCACTCTTTACCACCCATCTTCATATAGCCTTTGCGAATATTTCCAGCTGAAGGTTTCTCGATAGTATGAAGCAATGCTATTCGATTATTTGCAACTTCTTTAGAATGATAATGATCGTCTAAACTTAATATTGAGATGTTTGTTGATAGAATTAAGTTATATAAAACAATTATTGATGTACTTAATATAAAAAGTGCTGCAACTATTTCAAATAAGCTAAAGCCTTTATTAGTAATCGATAATTTGTGACGTAATTTTTCCATTAGTATTAATTTCAATTTTTTGTATATATTCATCAAAAAATATATTTATAAAGCCTCCAGAACTTTCTCCTGATGGATAAAATATTAGTAGAGGTTTATTTTCATTATAAAATTCAAAATCAAATTCGGACCCATCAAATGATTTAAAGGTTTTTTTATAATTATTGAGATTTTGCCAATTTCTTGAATATGGGTTTTCAATTTCAGTAACAACATTGTTATTGGTATCCATAAAATAAAAAAATTGCCTTTCTTTATTTGCATGCCATCCAATTATATTTCCAGAAACAATACTTTCTTCAGATAAATAGCTAAAAGAATTTGTAAAAGTTGATTGATTTTTTGCAACTGAAACCACTGAATTAAAGTTTATAAAAATTAATGAAGAGGTAATACTTATTAAAACAATAACAACAAGGATTTCAATTAAAGTAAAACCTTTTTTATTATTATTGCATCCAGTTTCCGATGTCCGTGTCATCTCCCGATCCGCCCTCCATACCATCTGCACCTAAAGTATATAAATCAAATTTTTTTGATTTTTGAGGCGGAAACTCATAGATATACTCTCGCCCCCATGGATCTAAAGGTATTGAAGAAATATACCCACCCTCAGGATATAAAAAAGGATTTTTTAGAGCGCTATGAGGAACAACAAGGGCTTCAAGCCCTTGTGAGGTTGATGGATACTGAAGCTCATTAAATTTATACATTTCGAGAGCTTTTTCAGTCTGAGCCATATCAGCTTTAATTTTTTCTATGTTTGCTCTTTGGAAAACTGGAGCCACATTCACAACAACTATTGTTGCCAAAATACCGAGAATTACCAGCACAGCCATTAATTCAATTAATGTAAATCCTTTATTATATTTTTTCATAATCTATCCTAGAGAAAGTGTATTCATTTGCATTATTGGGATAAGTATAGCTAGAACAATTAACATAATAAAACCTCCCATAAATATTATGACTAATGGTTCTAGTAATGATAAAAATACAGATCTTTTAGATTCAATTTCACTTCTTAGAAATTCAGAGGCTTTATGAAACATTTTTATTAAATTTCCAGATTTATAGCCGCTGCTGATTAATTGCATAAACATACTTGGAAAAACTTTTGTTTTACTTAGTGAAAAAATAAAATCTTTCCCTTCAACTAGATCTTTTTTTGAATTCATAACTACAGACTGCAAGTATTTATTATTAAAAACCATTGATGACTCTTCTAAGGCAACATCTAAGTTTGTTCCTGATTCCATAACGAGAGCCATTGTGCTTGAGAATCTTTCAATTTCAGATAATAAAATAAAGTTCCCAACTAATGGTAGTTTTAAAAATTTTTTATGAGCAAGAATATGATTATTAATATTTCTTATAAATTTTTTATAGCTATATGTCGAGATAAAAAGTAAAAAGGCTAAAAATAATAAGATTATCAAAATATTGTTTGAAAGGCCTATCAGTATCTCAGTTAACAAAGGCAGTTCTGCGCCAGCCCTTGAAAACTGACCAACAACTTGAGGAAGTACAAATGTTAATAAGCCAAATATTACAACTATGGAAAAACCTATCAAAATGATTGGATAAGTTAGTGCTGACATAACTTTCTGTCTTATTGATGCACTTTCTTCTAGATAATCTGCTAATTTATTAAATATTAGATTCAGGTTCCCAGATGAATCTCCTGCAGTCACCAAAGATGAATATGTGTTATCAAAAACTGCTGGGTATTTTTTCATTGACTGTCCTAATCTTTTTCCTTGAATAACATCCTCACGTAAATTAAGAATAATAACTATTAAATCATTATTATTTAGTTGATCTGCGGTTATTTTTAAAGCATCAATAATCGACGTATTGGCCTCTAAAAGAGTTGCCAATTGCCTTGTCATTAAAACTATATCCTTGTTTTTTATTTTTGATTTAAATGGAGACCTGTTATTTGAAAGTGAAACACTTATTGGAGTTAACTTTAACTCTTTAATATATTTTCTTGCTTCTCTTTCAGATGATGCTGTAAGAATACCAGTTTTTTTTGATCCGTTATTGTTTAGAGCTGTATAGTTATAATTCGGCATCTTCTTTTAAATTCCCAACTCTAATTAACTCATCTGCAGATGTTATACCATTTATTAAAAGATCTAGTGATGCCTGATCTATAGATTGATTATCTTTAAAAACGTGGTTTGATATTTCAGTTTCAGATGAACTATTGTGTATCATTTCTTTGAGTCTTTTATCAACTTGGATACACTCTGCAATAGCGATTCGTCCTTGGTAGCCTGTATTTGAACACTTGTTACATCCTTTTGATTTATAGATCTTTTGGCCGTTTTGAAGATTAAACAATTTAGTAACCTCATTCGTAGGCTTATCTTCATAACGACAATTTAAACATAATCTTCTTACTAGTCTTTGGGAGATAATAGTTCGCAAACTAGATGCTAAAAGAAATGACTCAATACCCATATCTCTTAGTCTTGTAATGGCAGCAACGGCACTATTGGTATGAACAGTTGATAAAACTAGGTGGCCAGTTAAGCTTGCTTGAATACCAATTTGTGCAGTTTCAATATCTCTCATCTCTCCTACCATGACTATGTCAGGATCTTGCCTCAGGATTGCTCTTAAACCTCGTGCGAATGTGTAGCCAGTTTTTGTATTTACTTGTGTTTGCCCTATTCCTTCTAAAGTATATTCAACTGGATCTTCAACAGTGAGTATATTTTGTGATGAGTCACTTAAATATCTTAATCCAGCATATAAAGTAGTTGTTTTCCCTGAACCAGTTGGACCCGTTAGCAATATTATTCCTTCTGGGTTTTTAAGTGATGATTTATAATTTGTTAATATTGTAGAAGGGAGTCCTAAATCGTCTATATTAATTTGTGCAGACTGTTTATCTAAAAGCCTTAAAACAACTCTTTCTCCATACGATGAAGGCAAAGTGGATACTCTTACATCAACGCTTTTATCACCAAGAGAAAGCGAAACTCTACCATCTTGGGGCAGTCTTCTTTCGGAGATATCTAATCCAGAAATGATTTTAATCCTAGAGATTAATACTGAAGATATTTTATTATCTTGAGATAAAATCTCTCTTAATATTCCATCAATTCTATATCTGATAATAATTTTATCCTCGTAAGGCTCGAAATGGATATCAGAGGCTCTATTTTTAATAGCCTGGCTTATGACACCATTTATAAGTTTAATTATTGGAGTATCATCACCGCCACTTAAAAGGTCTTCAGTTGCAGAAATAGAGCCTGCAAAAGATTGTAGGTCAAACTCATCTGATAATTCTTCTGATATGTCATTTGAGGCATCATCAATCGTAAATGTATTTGTAAGAAGCTCATTAAATTTATCAGTAGTACATATATTTAATGTGAAGTCTTTTTTTAAATACTTATAAAGCTCATGATAGATCGCAGGTGTAATTTTAGTTGGTGATATTACCTCATACCCATCAGCAGTTTGAGATGCAATAACTTGATTTTCTTTTATAAAATCGTATGGAAGTACTTTGAATTTTTCTTTATCCATAGATTAAACAAACATTGTTCATTAATCTTTGGGATCTCTTAAATCAATTAATTCTTGAGAATCACCAGTCAACATTTGTCTCGCTTTGATGTAATTATACTTATCGCTTGAAGCGGATGTAGCTGATGCCGAGTCAGTTATTATAGTAGGTCTCAGGAAAACCATTAAGTTTTTCTTTACTGTTGTTGATGATGAGGATTGAAATAATCTTCCTAATAAGGGAACTGATCCTAAGATCGGTACCTTAGAAACAGTATCTTGTTTATCTTCATCAACTAGACCGCCCAGAACAATAATTTGATTGTTATCAACTAACGCTGTTGTTTCTATAGCTCTTTTATTGGTGATAATATCTATACCACTCATTGGCACCCCTGCTACTCCAGAAACTTCAATTTTTATTTGCATAACAACAGAACTTCCTTCATTTATTTGAGGCGTAACCTCTAACTTAATACCAACTTCTTGTCGTGATGTTGTTCTAAAGGGATTTGCATTATTTGTTCCAAGACTTTCTCCAGTGGTAATTGGTATCTCTTGACCTATTATTGACGTAGCTAATTCATTGTCCATAGCCATAAGCGACGGTGTTGCAAGGATGTTTGAGTTAGAATCTTGAGCTATTGCATTAATAATGCCAACAAAATTATCTTTTCCAGGAGTGAGATCGCCAAATCCAGCAATTAGTCCTTGAGTGTTCAATAATGAAGTCGAAGCTGTTGTTGATAAAGTTACATCTGTATCATCAGCAGATGAGCCTACAATGGATAATAAATCTGGTCCTGAGCCACCAAAGCGGGTTAAACCTATTGGAACACTATCTTTATCTGATCCATTAAAAATAGTTTCTACACCAAGAGAGCTGGCAGCAGTTTCTGATAACTCAACAATGATAGCTTCAACTAAAACTTGAGCTCTTCTAATATCAAGCTGTGAAATAACATTTCTAATGGTTGAAAGGTTAGACTCTGCAGAAGAAATAATAAGTGAATTTGTCTTTTCGTGATGAGTTATCACTGTTTTTGCACCATCGTTATCTGGTATAAAGCCACTTGAGACAGAATTAAGAATTGCTGCAATATCAGCTGACTTTGCATATTTTAAATAAACAACATCAATTGACTCATTTGACTTTACATCACCATCAAGAGATTTTAGAGTTTCCTGAATATTAGAGGTTACATATTCATTAGCTGAAACTATAACTGAGTTAGAAGGATTAAAAGGTATAGCTATAAACTTGTTAATGGTTGGATTGTTTTGAGCTTTTAATTTATCTAGAATCCTAACCGCTTCGATTGAAGACAAATTATTCAGCTTAATGATTGAAATTTTAGCTGCATTATTTTTATCTAAATCTTTAATGAGATCACTAATTCTTTGCACGTTGCTTAATCTGTCAACAATCAATATTGAGTTAATGGAGGGAATGCTTGAAAGATGGGATTGCCTTCCTGTAATAGGCTTTATCATTGGAAGAACTTCTTCAGTAGATCTGTTGATTAATGGTATTACAAGTGTTCTGTAGTCACCAGAGGAAGTAACTGATGAGATATTTTCATCTCTTGTGGCCTCATTTTCAGGAACAATTCTTACAAAACCATCCTCAGCAATTGAACTAAAACCATTAACCTGAATTGTTCTTAAGTAAACATCCCATACTTGATTTCTATCTAAATTAGCATTTGAATATATTGTGATTCTTCCTTTTACCCTAGGATCTAAAATAATTGTTTTCTTTGAAAATTGAGCAATATCTTGTGTAACTTTTTTTATATCAACATCTTCATAATTAAGAATAAAAGATTCTTGTGATGTAGCTATATTAATGCTTCCAAAAAATAGTAAAAATGCTAATGCAGTATTTTTCATAAAATATAACTTAATTCTTTTCATCGTAATTAATTCTATACACTTTTTGGCCGTTACGAAAAACGGCGCTATTGTAAGTAACTTCAATTAATTCAAACCTACCCTCTAGCATTTGACCAACAACCACTAAGTGCTCCTTATTTGCTTTTTTTACTACTACAGATGAATCTTTGCCACCAGATCTTATTCCTATAAGTTTGTAGGAAAAGTCTTTATCGTTCTGATTACCTTCAATTAATTCTTGGTTATTCGTTACTGATTGATTGGAAATAATATCATCAAATTTAATAATTCCAATATCTTTAATGTCAGGTTGATCACCTAATGAATTAATAAGTAATATTGCAAAATACAGCCCAGGAACAACCAGGATAATTAAAAAGATATATTTCAGGTTTTTAAAATTGCGCATAAGTATTATAGGCTACATTGTAGCCCATATTCTTTTGATAGTTTAAAAACTGAATTTAAAACCTAAAGATATCGAAGTTCCAAGCTTATATTGATCATACACAACTGACGATGCCATTGCTGCATAATATTCTTCATCTAGCAGATTTCTGAACTCTAAAGATAATTTTAATGACGAAGTGTCGTAGTAAATTTCTTTAGAGTAAACAAAATCAACCAATAAAGGAGGTTCTTCAATAACATCTGGAAGAACGTCTATACCCCTTGCACGAACTCTATCACTTACATAATTAACAATAAGAGTTCCCTGTGAACCATTTTGCAGATCATCCCATCCAAGTTGAATATTTCCTATTAAATCTGATTGCCCTTGAAGACGAGTATCTCTTCCATTAACAAATAAAGATGCAGCACTTATCAAAGCTCCCTGGCTGTTAATGTATGTATCGTTAGCGCCATATACAACCTCAGACTCTGTGGCTGTAACATTAAACTTTAATAAGAACTCTTTTGCTTGACCCCAATTAGAATTAGGCAATAAATCTTCAAATACTCTCTCATATTCAAGCTCAATACCTGTTAATTCAGCACCAGGTACGTTTTGATAAGATGTAACAATAAGATCACCTGATTCATTAACAACTTCTTCAATTGGCTTAGATATATCTTTAAAGAATACTCCAGCTGTCATAAACTGGTTAAGGCCCCAATAATACTCTGCCCTTAAATCAATATTATCTATTTCAGAATTTTCCAAGTATAAAGACCCTGCTATTACTCGATCTGTATCAACATCTATGAAAAGTGTTGGTGACAGTTCTCTGAATGTTGGTCTTGCAATAGTTTGTGACAGACCTAATCTAAATTGAAGATTTTCATTGAATTCAGGTAAATATGTAAGAGTAAATGATGGTAGCATATAATCCTCATCAAGAACTTTTTCAATATTTGAATCAACTGGTTGAAATACATCATATGTATTTACCATTTGTTCACCATTTTCAGATCTGAGACCGAATGCAAGTCTATAATTTTCATTAATATAGGTGTCTACTGTTAAATACATTGAATCAGTAGTAAGTTCACCTTGATATCCAGCTGGTGATGATGCTGCTGTATTCTCTATTAGAATTAATCTTGAGGGATCAAAATTTTTATCTGCAAAAATGTAATCAATTCTGTTATCTAATCCATCCTGAGGAATTGGTCCACCTTCAGCTAAAAATCTAAAACTTCTAACTTGTGCGTCTCTATTATTTTCTGTTATATCATAACCAACTTTTATTACAGCATCTGTTTCAAATAGTTGAATTGGATAGGTTAGATCAAGACCAACGTTTTCATTGCTGTCTTCGACATAACTAAACTGCGTTTGATTTCGCCCAGTATTAACATCATATCTCCAGAAACCTCTATCATCTGTATCTTCATAAAATACAACTCTCTCATAAGGTGAGTGTCTTGATGCTTCTCCGGAAGTTAATCTTAAATCAAGCTGAGCACCGTTATCATACATGTATGAATAATTAATTTGATTATTAGTAAGTTCTCTTTCAAAAAACTCTATATAGTCTTCTCTAACATTACCAGCATCACTTGAGTCATACCCCTGAAGTATTCTTGCTCTTTTAGTGCCTTTATGAATGTACATTCCTGTATATTTAAGCTCATAAGAGTCTGTATCAATACCAAGAACTGACATTGCATAAGATGTAACATCATTTGATGTACTTAAGAATGTCTTATCATTAGATACGATAACATTTGCAGTACCATCACCCTGAGCTTGAAGCGTTCCAGTTTGACGAATACCATCTTGTGTATCCCATGAGCTCCTTATGCCTGCAGTAAACATCACACCAAAAGTTGCACTTGGATCTCCTAGTATTTCATCAATAGATATATCAAGCTCATCACCGTAAGTAAAATTAAATGATGAATCTAATGGCACTTCACCTTCTTGAATCACCCAAAGCTTTGAATTCTCGAATTCACGGCCAATATTTGATAATTCAACTACATCAAAATTTGAACGATCTAACTTAAGATTTCTATTTATAGCTTGTTGAACAGAATCAGGAAAATCTCTTATACCATCATCATAACCAATATCATCATCTTCTCCGCCATCATATAATAGGCCGTCTGACAAACTAGTAGCATCATTAAATCCAGAAGAGAAAGAAAAATCTAATATTCTCTCTGTTGGCACTGGTTTAGTTTCAATTTCTATAATACCTCCACCAAACTCTCCTGGCATATCTGCAGAGTAAGTTTTTTGAATTACTGATGAGTTAATTATTTGGGTAGGAAATAGATCAAGTGGCACAACTCTCTTTAATGGCTCTGGGCTTGGTAAATTAGAGCCATTTAATGTTGCTGCAGAGTATCTTTCACCTAAACCTCTAACATATACGTACTTGCCTCTAACCAAACTTAAGCCTGTAAGTCTTGTTAAAGCGACTGCGATGTTGTCATCTCCAGTTCTTTCTATTTCAGATGAATCTAAGATTGCTGATATTTCAGATGTATCCCTTTTTTCATCAGGAATAAAAGAACCACTTACTACAACTTCCTCAATTTCTTGACCAACCATAAAAGGAGCTATTAGCAATAAACTAATAGCTACTTTATATTTTGCTTTATTAAATTGTTCTACTGTTGCTCTCATTTGTTTCTCCAATAAAATTTATTTGTTATCACTCTTATTTATTGGACGTCTATAGTTCCAGAGATTGTCCAGTTCTTATACCACGTATCAGTAGCTCCTTTGACCGCTCCAATGTAATCAGTCGTGTCAAAGAAACCATCTGCATTGTAAGTATTAGGAATCGCAGTAACAGTGGCAGCAGTTTCTGCTGAGCCGTTTACTGGACCGCTTAGTGTACTAACATAAGAACCGCCGCCAGAGTTTGTGCCATAAAGGTTACTTGCGCCTTCTCTTACGATAGCCTCTATTTGAGCTACAGTAGCAAGACCGTCAGTTTTAATAAAACCGTTACACTGTATAGCAATAGAGTTCATTGAAAAATGAGGAGTAACAGCACCATCTTGAGCAGTTTCGGCAAAAGTGGTTTCTATACAGTTTGTAGAACCATCTTTTACAACAGCTACGCCATTATAGTATTGACCAGAAACACCTTCTTTTAATTTAAAGATTTCATCTTTTCCACTACTTAAGAAAGTAAAGTTTGCAACAATAGGGTTAGATCTTGGCTCGGTTAAGTATGCAACTGCTGCATCTGCATTAGTGTTATCTGATTCAACAACATGATCACCTACTCCATTTGATTGTTGAACAAGCACATATTGCATTCTTCCTTGATAACCCCAGTCAATATCGAGATTATCATCTCCGGCACCTGTACAAATTAAATGTTTCACATCAACTGTACCACCAAAGAACTCAACACAATCATCTTGGTTGTTATGAACTTGGATGTAATCAACAACTGTGCCATTACCGACTCCACCAAATGTAATTCCATTAAGCTCATTTCCTGGAAATACTTCGTATCCAGCATATTGAACCCTGACATATTTTAGTGATCCACTACTGTCATTTGGGAGTTCGCCACCCATAGTATCGCCAGCTGAACCTTCAACTTCTTTTTCACATGGATCAACTCTTGTACCAGCTGATGTAGCTGAGCCTTGAGTTGAGAATGAACATTTGTTTATAGGCGCTTGACCTAATATTACCAATCCACCCCATAAACCTCTTGTGTTAACTATATCTGCTTCTCCAAGAATATCTTGACGACCAGTCATAATAATTGGAGCCGAAGAAGTTCCAACAGCATGAATATCTGATCCTCTCATAACTACTAAATAGTCATTTCCTGATTCACCAAAAACTGTCACACCTGGTTCGATTGTTAATTTAGCACTAACACCGTCGGATTTTGTTCCATCTGCACCCATATCTTTTCCAATTGCAACTTTTCCATCTAATTTATAGTAGTTTCCAGCTACAAGAGTTAAATCTGATGTAACTTCTCCAGATAAACTACATACTTTTTTACCTAATAGAACTTCTGACTCCAGGGTACCTTCAGGACATTCAGGTGCTTCAAATAAACCAATGGTCCAGCCTGATGCCCAGTTATTTTCAAGATCTGATCCTGGAGAAAAAGCTCCAATGTAATCAGTTGCCGAGAACCATGTATCAACAATGTATCTTCCTTCTTTTGAACTATATGTTGGACATAGATCGGTTGTTGTTCCAGCAGCATGTGGACCTACTGCACACATACCTTGAACTTTATCACCATTAAAAGCAGAAACAACAGCTGACTCTGCATCACCTAAAAACATTCCAGATACTAAAGTATTTGTATCTAACACAAGATCAGTAGCTCTAGATGTAAGAGATGCTTCTAATTCTTCAACCGTAACAGCAGCTGTTTCACTATCTGGTTCTGAGTATTTAAATGGAGATGTGTCTCCAGCAGAATCCATAAAGATGCTGTGATGCTGAATTTTAGGAGTAAGGGCACCATCTTGAACAGTTTCTAAATTAGTTGCCTCAATTAAATTTTGAGAATTAACATTTACAACAACACCGTTAATGTATATTCCAGAAACACCTTCTTTGTACTTTAATGGTTCGTCTAATCCCTGAGAAATAAAAGTAAAGTTTGCTACCATTGGTCTTGATCTAGGTTCTGTTAAATAGCCTACTGAGGAATCTGAATTAGTGTTATCTGATTCTACTATGTGATCACCTACACCACTTGATTGCTTAACAACAACAAATTGCATTTTACCTTGGTAACCCCAGTCAATATCTAAGTTGTCATCACCTGCACCTGTACAGATTAAATGTTTTACATTGACTGTCCCTCCAAAGAACTCAACGCAGTCGTCTTGATTATTATGAACTTGTACATAATCAACTTCAGTTCCAGATCCTACAGCTCCAAATGTAATACCATTAAGTTCATTCCCTGGAAAAATTTCATATCCAGCATATTCAACTCTGACAAAATTTAATTTTCCAGAATCATCGTCTGGTGTGGCTCCACCCATTAAAGCATCAGAGCCTTCAACAACTCTCTCACAAGCAGCTGTTCCTCTTACGTCATTTGAACACTTGTTAATTGGAGCTTTTCCAAGAATTACAATACCGCCCCATAAACCTCTTTCATTTTCACTAACTGTGCCTTCTATAGCAGTATTATGAGTAAATCTAATTGGAGCTGAACGAGTACCGTTAGCAATAATTTTTGATCCTCTATTAACAACTAAATAATCATTTGATGTTCTACCCATTATTACAACTCCAGCTGGAATAATTAATGTTCCAGATGCTCCACCAGCTTTGGTGCCATCACCTCCCATATCAATACCAATATCAACTTTGCCAAGCATTCTATACATAACATCATCTGTTAATGTTAATTCACCAGTTATTGGGCCTTGAATTGCACATACGTTGTTACCCGCAACAGGTGAACCTACTTGTATAAATTCAGAATCAGGGCATGAACCTGTAAGTACATTACTGTTTGAACCACCGGTGCTACCACCACCTCCAGATGGAT
>Ga0181604_10002812_pt1 | contig 14917 bp, 6 predicted proteins | sample 041ome_12_FD_148663 | JGI IMG/M metagenome (GOLD analysis project Ga0181604, IMG submission 148663) | Coastal salt marsh microbial communities from the Groves Creek Marsh, Skidaway Island, Georgia - 041410US metaG (spades assembly) | ecosystem: Environmental > Aquatic > Marine > Intertidal zone...
ATTCAAACATACGAGCAACTTTCTCAGTAAATGCATCAGGTACAGCAGTTTGTCCACCAACATCACCGGCTACAACAATTCTTACACCATTGACTGTAACTTCTTTTTTGAAGAAATCACTACCATCACCAGTTAAAGATATAATTGAACCATTGTTGTATTCTGAATCTAATGTAGGTCCAGCTATTTGAGTATAAGAACCCGTTGTTAATTGTTGTGGAGTATCTAACTCAGAAGTTTGGAAATGCTTAGCGATAGTAAATGGAATATCATCAGAACCTAATCTAATAATATCGTTAATCATATCAATACTTGCCGATACAATTCCAATTTGTGTTCCTTTGTTTTGAGATGCAACCTCAGTTAATCTTTGTGCGTACTCAATACCAGCAACAGTTTCTTCTAATTGATATCCAGTTGCTTGTGATGGATATTTGTAATAGTAATTTCCTGATTTAACGCTTCTTTCATTACCACCATATAGTAAGTCAGTTGCTACACCATCAATGATGTAACCCACATCTCTACTACACTTACTTTCATTGTATTGGTGAGTTGGGAATGAGGATGATAAGTATGCAATTACCTTAGATTGGATAGTTGCTTTTTCATTTACAATTGAGTTATAAGAATCAACAATAGTAGAATCTGCCGATGAGAATGTTACATTCTGAATCAATTTCTGAGCTAAATTACTAGCGTAGAAAATACCATCTAATGTTTGGTCTAATTGTGAGCTTGTTGCCTGAGATGGGTATTCTAAATAGAACTTACCATTTACAATTGAAGATGAATCAGTATTCCAAATTAAATCTTCAGCTGCCCCACTTACAATCAATCCAACATCTCTTCTACATTTTGATTCATCATATACAAATCCACTCCAAGAAGATGATAAATAAGCTATTGTTTCTTCCTGAATGAAATCAATGTTATTTCTTAGGATTTGGTAAGCCGCAATTGTTGATTCATCGGTAGATGAAGTTGTGTAATTTGTAGGTACATATCCACCAACACCATTTGTTATAATATCGGTTACAATATCAATAGAAGATGAAATAAAGTTTACATTTTCTAAACTACCACTAGCAGATGAAGAAATGTATTGTTCAATATTTCCAACTTTGATATTGTTGTTTGTGTTTGATACAATCGTTGGAATATTTCCAACTCCATTTTGAATCACATCAATCACAATTGCGAATGATGAACTAATATCAGATACGGATTGAGTAGCTGAGTTAGTTGTTTGAATTGCGTTTGTTACTTTAGTTAATGATTCAATACCCTTATGTTCTGTTGGTAAGTTATTTAATCCACCTAAAATTACATTGTTAATAATTTCAAATGAAGAACTAATTTCAGTTAAATTACTACCACTAATAGCCATTGAACCACTATATTGTGGAACACCATCAACCTTAATATGATTTTCACTATTAAGGATAATTCTTGGTCTTTCAAACTCTTTGTTTAGAATCACATCCTTAGTAAGAGCTTTAGCGTATCTAATACCCTCAATAGTTTCTCTTAATTGGAAAGTGGTTGCCTGTGATGGATATCTGTAATAGTAATCACCAGCAATAATACTTCTTTCATTGCCTCCCCATAATAAATCAGTTGCTACCGCATCTAAAATAAATCCAACATCTCTCTTACACTTAACTCTATTGTAAGTAAAGTATGGATATAAGTTATCAACAAACTCAATAACTTCGGATTGTATAAATAATTTATTATTTCTAATTCTATTGTAAGCTTCTAATGTGTTACTATCGGGATTTACTAATAGTGTGTTTTGAATAATTTTTTCTGATAATCCAGCTGCATGTTTTACACCTGTAATTGTTTGGTCTAATTGAGTAGTTGTTGCCTCAGATGGATATCTATAATAGAACTCACCAGCCACTACACTTCTTTCATTACCACCATAAACAATATCAGTAGCGATAGCATCTAGGATATACCCAACATCTCTCTTACACTTAGATTCATTATATTCAAATGTACTCCAAGAAGAACTTATAAAGTGGATAACTTCATTTTGAATCAATCCTTTGTTATCCATTAATAAATCTTTAGTTGCTCTTCTTTCTAATGATGAAGTTACTAAAGTTATATTATTAATTAATTTATTTGTCAATCGTTGTGCGTAAGTGATTCCATCAACAGTTTGTGTTAATTGTGAACCAGTTGCATCTGATGGGTATAGGTAATAGAATTCTCCAGCATTTACTGCTCTTTCATTACCACCATATACGAAGTCGGTTACAACCGCATCTATAATGTATCCAGTATCTCTTCTACATTTAGCTTCATTGTATTCAAATGTACTCCAAGAAGAAGAAAGGAATTGAATAGTTTCTTCTTGAATTAAACTTTTATTTTCAGAGATTAATTCTGCTACTCCTAAAGTTTGTAATTCAGGTAATTCTAAAACTTGATTTTGAAGTATTTTATTAGATATTCTTCTAGCGTAATTAATCGCATCAACAGTTTGATTCAATTGTGAACCAGTTGCTGCGGATGGATTACTGTAATAGAAAGATGCCGCTTGTACAGAACGTTCATTACCACCATAAAGAATATCAGTTGCTGCAGCATCTACAATATGTCCAATATCTCTTCTACATAATATATCTGAGTAAACAAAATCACTCCAAGATGATGATATGTATTCAATTGTTTCATTTTGAATTAATACCTTATTATCTAACAATAATTGATGTGATGCAGATGCTTCATTTGAAGCAGTTACAAATTGAATATTTTGAATTAATTTTTGAGTAAGTTTACTAGCATATTCAATACCATCCAATGTTTGATTTAATTGAGATGTTTCAGCTTGAGATGGATATTCTAAATAGAACCTACCATTTACAACTGATGATGATACAGTACCCCAAATTAAATCTTCAGCCGCACCAGATATTATTAAGCCAATATCTCTACCACATTTTACTTCATCATAAGAAGCAGTACTCCAAGACGAAGATAGGTATGCTAAACTTTCTGATTGAATAAATGGAATATTATTTCTAATAATTTGATATGCAGCTATCGTTGATTCATCGGTAGATACTCCACTACCAGTATCATATAAACTAGCGGTGTACGAACCAGATGAACCTAATTGTACTATGTTATAAACTATTGATACCGATGAAGATATAAAATTAACATTTTCTAATGTACCACTTACCGAAGATGAAATATATTGAGGTACATCAGTTACTTTTATACTAGCTGATGTATTTGATATTTCGGTTGGTAAAGAACTTGTTCCATTTTGTAAAACATCAATAACAATTGCATATGATGAACTTACATTATTTAGTTCATATTCAGATGGTGTTATTGAAGATGTAATTTGTGATGTATTTGTTACTTTTATTGAACCAGATGTATTTTCAACAATAGTTGGTAAATCATCTACACCATTTTTCAATATTTCTATTGTAGTTGCAAATGATGAACTAATTTCATGTGATTCATCAACCGAAGCACTGAATGAAGATGAATATTGAGATATATTTGATATCTTAATATTATCAACATTGTTAGTAGTTATTTCAACAAATCCTTTAGATGGAACTTCAATATATCTTTGAGTATCCGAAATTGGTAAATTATCAACTACATTGATAATACCACTAGCAGATACATTATTACCATTTACATAATATAATCTATCCGGTGCTTCTAGTGGAACGATAAATGTTAAAGTTCCAAAGTTTACACCATTATTAGTTACACCTTCATTATAAAGAGCTTCTTTATTTGGCTTTCTAGCAGTTTTAATGTAGAATGGATTTAAATCGTATTTTAGAGCATTTACTGAGAAGGTGTACATTTCACCCCTTTTCAATGTTAAAGTTGGGTCTTTAATACCATCTGAGAATGAACCTGTATTTTCTTCGGTATTAAAATATCCACCTGCTCTTACACCATCAAACTCATCCAATTGAGCTCTATTGATAATATAATAATCACCAGTTTCTGGAGTAACAACTTCGTAGTAAGTTGAGGTATCAAAAGAACCACTCAAACTTAAACTACCAGAAGTACCATATTTAATGATATCAATAATATCTGAGAATGAAGATGATACTTTTAATGATTCACTAACTGATGAAGTTATAGAACCTGTAATTTGTGTATCACTACCAAACTTAATACCCGAATCTGTGTTTTCAGTCAATTCAAAAGTTGGTATGGAAGTAGTAATTACAGTTTTTACTAAACCATCACCATATGAATCTTTAGGAATTCCAATAGTAGAAATTGGGTCTCCTATTTGAGATTCAGGCACTGGAGCTGAACCTGTTCCGATTGTTTCTTCAGTTACAATAGAACTACCACTTTCAATAATTTTAATTACAGTATCGAATGAATTCTCTACTGAATTAGCTCCTCTTAAATCTAATTTAATTAAATCTCTAGCGAAGTTGATACCATCTACCGTTTCACTTAATTGTGAGAATGTAGCTTGTGATGGGAATCTATAATAGAATGCTCCAGCTTGAACACTTCTACCATTTCCACCATATACTAAATCAGTTACAACTGCATCTATGATGAACCCAACATCTCTAAAACACTTATCGTTGTTATAGTTTAGATTTGGGTAAGTATCATTGATGTAATCAATTGTTTGTTGTTGTACATTTGATTTGTTATCAATGATTGAGTTTTTAATTGTTATCTTAGTGCTATCCGCTGATGTGAATGTTTCACCCAATACAATCTTCTCAGAAATACCACCCACATATTTGATACCATCAACCGTTGGGTCTTTTTGTTGAGTTGTTGAAGGAACACCACCTACAATTGCTGCAGATGGATAACGATAGTAGAAATTAGATGCGATTCTACTTCTCTCATTACCACCATAAACTACATCAGTTACAGCAGCATCTATAATAAATCCTATATCTCTCTTACAAGTTGTTTGGTTGTATGAGAACTCACTCCAAGAAGAAGATAGGTATGCTATTGTTTCATCTTGTACAAATTGTTTGTTATTAAGAAGAACATTCTTAGCATCTAATTTTGCTTGAGATGGGAATGAGAATGAACTACCAGTTACAACTGCTTCAGTAATTCTACCAGCATATCTCAATCCATCTAATGTTGGTACTAATTGTGTTGTAGGTGTTGGAGATGCACTACCACTTAAAATTGCTGCCGATGGATATAGGTAATAGAAGTTACCAGCAATAGCACTTCTCTCATTACCACCATAGTAGATATCAGTTTTAACTGCATCTAAAATATATCCAGCATCTCTTCTACAAGTTGTTTCGTTATAATCAAAAGTACTCCAAGAAGAAGATAGATATTGAATCATTTCTTCTTTAATGAAATCTTCATTTTCAGTAATTGCGTTCCAAGCTCCCCTTCTTTCAACAGATGCGGTTACGAACTCAATATTCTGAATAAGTTTTTGTGCTACTTCACTTGCGAAAAATACACCATCTAATGTTTGATTTAATTGTGCACCTTGTGCTTGTGAAGGATATTCATAGTAGAACTTACCATTTACTATTGAAGATGATACAGTTCCCCAAATTAAATCTTCTGCGGCGCCTGAGATAATTAAACCAACATCTCTTCTACATTTACTTTCATCATAAGATGCGGTACTCCAAGAAGAACTCAAATATGCAATTGTTTCATCTTTGATGAAATCAATATTGTTTCTTAGGATTTGGTATGCCGCAATTGCATTTGATGATGAAAGTGGTTGTGATGGATATTCACTAGCAGTATATGAGCCAGTTCCATTTGCGATAATTGATGTTACATAAGAAATAGAAGATGAAATGAATGATACATCCTCTAAACTTCCACTAAACGAAGAAGATATGTATTGAACACTATCGTTAAAGAACTTAATATTTTCGTTTGTATTTGATACAATTGTAGGAATCACACCTACACCATTTTCTACAATATTTGTTATAGTAGCAAATGATGAACTAACTTTAGTTGCCTCAGTTAAAGAACCACTATAATCCGTATTCTGAAGTTGATTTGTTACTTTGATTAACCCATCTATACTAGCTGTTAATGGTGGTAATGAATCAACACCATTTTGTACTATATTTGCCACAATAGCAATTGATTGAGAAACCAAAGTTGCTTCGGTAGATGTTGATGATAAACTACTACTAATGTATTGTGGAGTATCAGTTACTTTAATTGTACCTTCCCAAGAAGATGTTGGTTGAGGTATAACAGATTCACCACCAGCTATGATTGAGGTAACAATATCAAACCCATCACTTACATTTTGTATGTTAACGGATTCAGTTACCGATGATGTTATTGGAAGTACACTACTTACATTTATTGGTGAAGATATACTCCAATTAAAACTTCCAGTATTTTCAGCAATTGAAGCTAATACCGAATCATTACCAAATCTAATGATATCTTCAACGATTCCAATTGAACCACTAATATACTTAGATTCAAACTCAGTACCACTAATCGATGATGTTATGTATTGCACATCACCAACCTTAATTCGTTTTTCAATATTTCGTTTAGCGGTTGGTATTTCAATCAAATTAGATTGAGCAACTTCCAATGCAAATCCTTTAGAATATCTGATACCCTCTAAGGTTTCTTCTAATTGAGTTGTGTTTGCGATTGATGGATATAGGTAGTAGTATAGACCCGATAATTGAGAGCGTTCCACCCCACCATATCTTAAATCGGTAATCACACCATCCAAAATATATCCAGTATCTCTTCTACATTTTGCTTCGTTATATGAGAAGTTTGGATATGTTGTATTAATATATGTAATCGTTTCGTCTTGAATTAGAGAACGATTTTGTAATAGTGTATCAGCGATAGTAAGTGTAGATGCCGATTGAGTTACGAATGTTTCGTTTTTAGCTAACTTCTGAGCTATCCTCTTAGCGTACTTAATACCATCAATTGTTTGATTTAATTGTCCACCAACAGTACTATTATTTACAGTTGCCTGGGATGGGTATTTGTAATAGAAATTACCAGCGATTACACTTCTCTCATTACCACCATATTTGATATCAGTTGCTACCGCATCTATGATGTATCCCAAATCTCTTACACACTTAGCTTCATTGTACTCAAATGTACTCCAAGAAGAACTTACATATGCAATAGATTCGGATTGTATAAATCGTTTATTTTCAAACAATAAGCTGTATGCATTATCAGCCTCAGCAGTTGTTTCTACAAAAGTTGTATCTGATAATATATTATCAACCATACCAGCAACATATTTGATTGCCGTTAGGGTTGGGTCTTTTTGAGTTGTTGTTGCATCCGATGGATAGAGGTAATAGAAGTTACCATTTCTCACCGATTCTTCATTACCACCATATAATAAATCATGCGCAGCACCACTTACGATATAACCAACATCTCTCTTACAAGTAGTTTGGTTGTATTCAAACTCACTCCAAGACGAACTCAAATAAGCAATCGTTTCTTCTTGAATAAATGGAATGTTTTCAATTAGTAATGCGTAAGCATTTTGATAATCAATCGTTGGATTTTCGTTTGAACTACTCTGAATAATTGCTGGTGCTGAACCTGTTCCATTATCCAAAATATTATATACAATAGATAACGAAGAACTTACTGCTTCTCTAACATTTAATGATGAAGATAAATCAGTAATATATTGAGTTGTATCGGTTACCTTAAACGATTGAGATGTATTTAATTTTATTTCTGGAATAAAATCTAAACCATTTTCTATGATGGAAATAATAGTATCAAATCGTTCACCAATTGTATCTTCCGTAATATCAGATACCGGTGATGATTTGTATTGCTCGACATCACTTATTTTAATTGAAGAACTAACATTATCTACATAAATGTATGATGATGTAGCTGCATTACCTCTTTCAATTATATCTAAAACAATATCATAATTAGTATTGATTGTACTTAAATCATCTTCAGATGCCGTAGTTGATGAAGTTATTTGATTATCACCACTAACATTCCATACTGAACCCGAATTATATCCTCTATCCGATGATACGGCTAAAATAGGAATTTTATTTTCAACTCCTCTTTCAATCAAATTAGATATTAATCTATAATCAGATACAACTGTTTTTGCATCTTTATCACTTGCTTGTGCACCTGTATTGAATTTTTGTAATTCATTAGTTACTTTAATACCATCTTCAGTATTTGTAACTAAATCAGGAATTTCACCCAATCCCCTTTCAATTGTATCAACAATAATTGAGTAATTATCTTGTACATTTAAAAATGCTTCAGTATTACCACCACTACCAGTGATGAAACGAGAACCAGACGCATACATACCAAAATCACCAAATGAAGTGTTGGAGTTAAGTAATACTGCTTGCCCACCATCAATTACTTTTACTGAATATGCAGAGAAGTTTGTGAAGAACGATACTAACTGAATAAATCCTCTACCTACAACTTGACAACCAACACCGTTTGGTGCAACCTGTGTATATGCATCAAGTACCATTGAAGCAAGAGGTGAATCAGGATGAATTCTATTACCATCTACATTCAATCCACCACCACCAGCAGGAATATCCTCATATGCTTCTAAGAATGAGTTTTCCTGATTGGAAATCATTGAACAGTTCTGAACATAAGGAGATGTTGTAATAAATGCGTTTGGAGCAAATGATATTGCAAAACCTTTCTGGGAATCATCAACTGATGGAAATACTCTTAATCCAGCAAAAGTCATCTCTGCTAAATAGTTACCACTATTTACCCAAAATAAATCTTCGTTTTCATTCTTAGCAACAACTTTGGTAACCCTTAAACCAGCTCCCCAAACAGTTGTGTTTCTTGGAAGTTCAACTGGATTATCTTCTAAGTAAGTACCAGCTTGTACATCAATTCTAAAACCAGTAAAGTTGGAACCAGTTGGTAAACCATATCTACCATCATCACCAGGAGTTACTATCTGAGCTGCTCTCTTAATTGTTCTAACTGGGAATTGTGGTGAACGTCCATCATTGGAATCATCACCTCTAGTAGCAGATACATAAACTGTTGCATCACTACCTCCGAATTCTGCTACTGGAATACCACCAAATCTTTGAGTATCAACCGATACATCAGAAAAAGATGCGGTTGCATCTAATCTACTTTCTGCTCTAGCAAATGTTAAATCACCATCAATATTAATTGAACCAGTAATTTGAACCGAACCAGTTATTCTTTGTGGTGTGGTTAAATCATTACCAATATCGATTGATTGAGAAACTAAAAGAGAACCAGATATAAAGACAGAATTACCTACGGATATACTATCCCTAAAAATATTTACTTCTTCAATCTGCTTTTGTGGTATTAATCTAGCCATTATTATAGAATCTCTGCAATTTTACCTTTAACTTCAAAATCAGTTCTAACCACATCGGCAGGAACTCGAGTAATATTTTCCGTAAATGTTATGGTTATTGATGTATCATCAAATGTAACACCATACCTATCGTTTGGTTGCTTTACTCCATATAAATATACATCTAAATAATCTTTCGAATCCGCAACAACTAAATCCTCATAAACAAATCTATATCCATTTAATACCAATGTAAAGTTATCACCATCTAAAGAAATTGAAGTGGGTATTACTTCAAAAATGAATGTATCATCAATTACCTCCAATACAAAGTTTTTAAAAGATAACCTATCTCTTTTTTTGGTAATACTACCTAAATCTATATGTGGTTTTGGTCTTGTTGGCATTATCTTACTCTTTCTAAATCTCCTTCGATTTTAACTTCATCAGTAACTTCAAATGCCCAAGGTTGTCCATAATTTGGGTCATTTGGATTTTCAATAGTTGTTGGAAAATTTGCTCTTATAAATTTGATATGAAAATCATTTCCAATTTGTTTATATTCGTAATCTCTAGGTGCAATATAACCACCCCATACAAATACATCAAATCTATTTTGTTCTTTTCGTTTAGTAGATAATCTACTATCTAAAGTTTTTAATCTACAATTTTCTACATTCCAAATCCAATATAAAGGATGAACTAAGTCGTGAGGAACCATAACGAATTCATTTGGTTCGTTAACTTCCTTCATTATATTTTTTAGTGTCTTTATATTCATAGTTGTTCAAATTTACCTACAATATCCACTTCATCATTTGCATCTAATTGAAATCCTAAAGTTTCATTAAAAGTAAATGATATTTCATTTGTACTTCCATTAAAAGAATAAGTGTAAGTAGATGCCGGTTTGAATTCAGTATTTATGTAAACTCTAAACCAATTTAATGTATCAAACGAACCAATTAATTCAGTTGGTAAAACCGGCTTTCTTACATTTGTTATTTTTACAATAGCACCATCACCAGTAACGGCATCACCACCATTAACTAATTCAGCTCTTTGTGAACTTCGTATTGCTACAAAATCTATAACATTCTGATATTCATTATATATGTTGGGATTAGTAAATGTTAATCCACTTAAATCTGTTTCAACACCCCATACAACTTTCTTAGGGGTAAATGTTTTTTTAACAGTTGGTTTTTCATCATATGTTTCAGGAAGTAAATAAGCGTTTACTACCATAGTGAAAGAAGTTCTAATGATTCTTTCTGAACCTTCTCCCACTTCTTGTTGGTTATCAAATGAATCAATACGAGTTCTAAATTTGAATCCATCTTCTTTACCCCAATATCTATCAGTAGCATATTGAAATGCTTCTACAATCTTATTCATATGTTCGGTAAATGATGTCCAAATCATTACCTCATAAGTTACCGTTACATAATCAGGAACCGAAACTTCATATTGTTCAAATGCTTTTTTTGCTCCAGTTTGTAATGAAAATCTTTCGTATCTATTTTGAGAAGAATATTTTTTGTAAGCTGGTAAGGTGTTTATATCCTTAAATTGTGCTAAGTTTGTATCTCTTTCGATGGAATTTCTTTTGAACATTACTAAAGGAATTTGAATCTTACCCCTTTGGTCTCTCAAATATCCTTTTGCTCGAGCATTATTCCATCTTTCAGCATTTCCGTAAAGTAGAGGAACTTTAACTTTACTATTGTGTTCTTCTACATCAGGAATGATAGTATCCACCATATACTCTGCAATAGTAGTATCTACATCTAAAAGTTTTACACCTTTAGTGTATTCTGGTTTGATACCTCTTTGTAATGCTCTATTTGTTTCTTTCTTATTCATTAGATAACTCTCATTTCAGTTTGAATAGTACTTCTTCTTGTCATAAATGTTGAACAAATGATTGAGAATTTCTCTCCACTTTGTCCACCAATTAGTTGGTCCTCTCTTACATTATCGATTTCAAAATATGCATCATTGTGCATGATAATATCACCGATTTCTGGATAGAACCCTTTATCTTTTAACTTAATACGATTGAATCTGAACTCTACATTTTGTCCACTATCCGGTCCAAATCCTTCGTAAGAAATAGAAGAATCATCTCTTTCAATCACTGCAGTACATTCTGTACCTTGATAATATGATTTATTTAGAGATTCACCATAAAGGTTTGTTGAAATATCATCAATAGCAAGTTTGAATAGAACTACCGTAGTTTCAATTACAGCATCTACCAACTCTCTTGAAATTGATTCAAAGAATCTTATATCTCTATCTAATGCAAATCTTGGCATCTTATCCGGTGTATATCGTTAATGGAACTTTTCGTAACATTTCTTGCTGATAATTAGATTCGTTATTTCTAATTTCAAACTGATTTTTTCTACTTAACTCTTCTAAGTTTTCTCTGAGTTGTTCAATCAAAGCATCTTTTTCAGTTTGAGCTTCAGCTCGTAATGCTGCTCCATCCAACGATATTTCGGAACCAGGAATAGGTACTGAACTATATTTTTCTCTGATTGCTCCTAATAGTTCTTTAGCAAGAGCAAGTGAATATTTTCTAATCCATTGTTTACCCACATCATTTATAGATGTATATGGGATAAAATCATATCCAACATTTGAGTAATCCGATACTACATCAGATGTTACCGATGTTGAGTTTTGAATAAATTCATCTCTAACAAAATATTCAAACCATAACTTACCAGCAGTTGTTGGGATTGGAAAAATTTGTAATTTATTATTTACGATATTAAATGAGTGTGCTGATTTTCTAATAGTATCATTAAACTCAATTGCCTGCATTCTTAATACATCTTCAAATATTGGCATTAACACAAATTGTGCTGCCGGTGAAAATGAACCAAATCCAAACTCATCAATTAAATTTAGAGTACCTTGTCCACTTACCGAATAAGGGTCAAAGAATCTATTTACCGCTGGAGTTGCTTCGTGAAATACTGTTGTTACATCAATTCGGTTTCCGCTTTCACTTACATTAGCAAATAAAATATCTAAATCGTAATTTTGTTTACCCGCTACCAAATCAATAGAACCACTTTTAATATCAGTATTACCACCAACACCAGCTAATGTACCATAAGCATCTGAAATGGCTACTAAATCAGGTAGATTTGAACCTTGTACCAACTTTCCACTATAATTTGTACCAGTTGGATTTCCTTTTAATGTATCTAAGTTATTTCTAATGTTGAATTGATTAACTTGTGCAGCATACTCTGCAGTAGCTTCTTCAAAACAAGCAAACAAACTTTCATCAACTAATTCCACATTTTGTATGGGATATCCTAATCTTTTTGCACACCAATTAGCTATTTTGGGAGCATCGGCTTGGAACTCAGAATCAGAATCATAAGTTCCGAATGGAGTATCTCCTACTGAAAATGATGATGAACCAGGGTATATGTATTCTACTGACATAAATTATTCCTCTCTTTTAATATCGTATCTATAAATATAAAGAAATATAAGAATAGTGTTTTTATAAGAAGCATAAAAAAAGAGGGAAGATTTCTCTCCCCTCTAATTTATAATCCTAAATTACTTCAGATTAGATAGATGCTAAATCTTTAACATAAATCTTACCATAGTACTCAGGTCTTACCATCTTCTTAGCGTATCTCGTCATAACACCTCTTCTTGGAGTGAAGTTAGTTGGGTCATACACTAATGGAGTCATAATAAGTGGTACATACGGAGCGTAAACAGCACCAGTTTCTAGGAAGTTGCTTCCTCTAAATCCTAATAAGATTTCGTTAGAAGTCATATAAGGGTTTTTGTAAACTGTGTATCTGTTAGCAATCGCACCTACTGAAGTTACACCAGCAGCGAAAGACATTGCATCTTTATCAGCTGAAACAGTAAATCCAGGGATTGATTCTAAGATAGTACATACATCAGGAGATGCTACTACAAAGTTAGCTCCACCTCTTAATGTTAATTGGTGAATCTTATTAGATACTTTGTTTAATTTAGTACCTAAAGTTTGGAACCAAGTGTTCTTTTGGTATGCAACACCAGCAGTTCCAGCAGACCATACACCAGTTGAAGAGTTGTACTCCTCACCGATTGTAGCTGACCAGTACTCAGTAGTCAATGCGTTAGACTTTAACATATCTAAGATTTCTAAATCAATCTCTAATGAGATGTAATCAGATAACATAGAAGTTAATTCAGCTTCAGCATCGATTGAGTGGTAAGCGTTAAGGTCTTGCGCCAACTCAGGAGTCCACACAGCCTTTAACTTTCTAGTCTTAGCAACAATTGCTTCAGATTTCAATTCTAAGTCAACTTCTGGGATATCGATATCAGTACCGAAAGTACCAGAACCAGCAACTTTACCAGTGTTCATTCCATCTTCGAAATCACCTCTTGAGTAATCAGCAGGAACTACTGAGTAAGTTAAGATAGCGAAATCTGCAGCAGATGTACCATATCCAGCAGATGCAGATACGAACATTACTAAGTTAGAACCAGCAGCACCGTTGAATTGGTTGATAGTAGTTACGATTTCATCATCAGAGATGTTGAAAGAGTTAGCACCATCTAAATCAGCAGTTGCAGGAGCAGCGAAAGTAAGTTTAGCGATTTCACCATCAGAAATTGATTGTGATAAAGAAGCGTCAAATCCTACCTCTGCCCAAGAAGCTGAAGCGAATGTGATATCACCTACAGCGATAGAAGCAGTTACATCATTTGCAGAGTATCCGAATCTACCATCTCCGTAAAGACCGTTTTCAGCAACATTAGTTGAACCTACATCCGAACCATCACCACCGAAAAGAGATTTTCCAGAGAATGCTGGGTTACCACCTTGCGCAGTACCATATTTGAAATCAAGATAGAATACAAGTCCAGAAGGTAAGTTCATAGGTTGTACACTAACGAATTCTTTAGAAGCAATCTCACCAAAGATTCTTCTTACTAAAGGTAAAGCTACACCGCTCCACTCTTCAGAGTTATTAGCAACACCAGTTTGTGATGCTTCATCAAGCAATTGTTTTGCTTGGTTTTCTAAAAGAACAGACATTGCGCCTTGCTCTTTCTCATTTAAACCTTCAAGAAGACCTGTATTTTCCCACTTAGACTTTAATTGTCTAGTTTCAGCCAACATAACTGACTGAGGGTTTTTGCCTTCCATTAGTTTAGATAAATCAAAATTTGCCATTTTATTTTTCCTTTTTAATGTTAGTTAAATTATTTGATATTAGCTAATTGTTTAAATCTTTCAGCTAATACATTTGTGTTTTCAGAAATAATTTCTTTTGCAGGTGCAGTAGAAGCAACTGGTTTAGATGCAGCTTCAGCTACAACTTTCTTAGTTCTCTTCTCAGTTCCTGTAAAATTCATTGATTCTGCTAACGTAGCGTAAACTAATTTTACTTCTCTAACAGATGATGTTCTGTCTAAGTTTTCAACAACTTTAGATTTTTGCTCATTGTTTAAGTTATAAGCTCTGAACAATCTATTAGCGTATAATAATTTTGCGTTAAGAAGGTTTACTTCGTTGAT
>Ga0181604_10002818_pt1 | contig 14901 bp, 5 predicted proteins | sample 041ome_12_FD_148663 | JGI IMG/M metagenome (GOLD analysis project Ga0181604, IMG submission 148663) | Coastal salt marsh microbial communities from the Groves Creek Marsh, Skidaway Island, Georgia - 041410US metaG (spades assembly) | ecosystem: Environmental > Aquatic > Marine > Intertidal zone...
AGTGATAGCCGCGCGTTTCGTTTCCCAAGAGAGAAAGTTTTGACGGAAAACACTTGAGAGAGAAGAAAAAAAGGAGGTTTAGAGTTTAGGGTTTAAATTATTTTTACGAAAAAATGTGAAAAAAATGCAGAAAATGTTCCTCTCATCGTCCCTCTTTTCCTCTTTTTTCGTCAATCGTCGACCCGTCAAATCAAAAAACGGCCACTTTACTCAAACGAGGAAAAACAATTTCCAAGATCTCACTCGTGAGACGAGAGAAAAAAGAAGACGAAGAAGAAGACAAAGAAGAAGAAGAAAAAACCGAAAGGGGGCGAAACGCGCTCGAAAGAAAAGTAATTCGGAGGTTTTTCTTCCGCTTTTAGTACTACGCGTCGCGTGATGACGACGTTGTTGTGGGAATTGATCGTGAAGTGCGACGATATTTGTTTGACTCATATTTTACCGAGATTGAATCAAACTGATATCAAATTCTTGTACGAGGTGAATAAAGAGACGAGAGCGTTGGTGAAGAGATCATCTCGCGCGGGTGATTTGAAAGAGACGTTTAAAGTTGAAGAGATGTCGTCGATATCGACTTTGGAAGTTGCGTGGGAGAATAAATCGTCGTGGACGAGTTGGTGGTACGAATCATATTTCTGCTATCGAGTTGCTCTAACGAATAAACTCGAGTTGCTCACGTGGGCGCGAGAGGAGAAAAAGTGTAAGTGGGCGCGAGAGGAGAAAAAGTGTAAGTGGGATCATATGACGATTAATGCGGCCGCAAGACAAGGTAATCTGAAAATGGTCAAGTATTGCGTTGCAAATGAGTGTCCTATCGATACGGGAGCGTGTGCACATGCTGCCTTACACGGTCATCTCGAGGTACTCAAATACTTACGCGAAGAAGCGAAAGCGCCTTGGGCTGAGGGTACTGCCTCTTTGGCGGCTGCAAATGGTCATCTCCACATACTCGAATATCTTGTTGAGCGTAAGTATTATGAATATACCGCATATGCGTGCGAGCGTGCAGCCGCGAACGGCCAGTTAGACTGTTTGAAGTACTTGCGCGAAACCGCCAAAGCGCCTTGGGACTATCGCGCCGTATACCACGCGCACAAGAACAACCACCCCGAGTGTTTACAATACCTCCTCGACAACGACTGCCCTTTACCACACGGTTGGCGATACGAACATGGAGAGCTGCACACATCGTAATACTCATCATCTACATCATATTAAACACACGTACATTTTACATACTTAATACACATGTGCACTTTTTAAAGATATTTTTCTCTCATGTAAAAAAGTGCGAAAAGACTTCTTAAAAACAGACGCGCGCTTAGCGCGCGCGTTCACCCGCGTTCGCGCTCGAAAAGAAAGAGACGCAGTGCACGCGGACAACCCTTTTTTGCTTTCGATGATGTGGTCACAGAGAAGGGATTTTATGACGAGTCGTCCTGATTCTCTCAGCGAGATGATACATTGGATAACGGAAGACGTAACGAACGACACCTCCATCGCTTTGTTCGCGTTCGAAGAAGAACGAGAACAACAACAACAACAACAACAACAACAGGAGGCATCGAAAAAGAACAACAACAACAACACGAGCAACCACAAAACGAGCCTCTCGTTTTCTTCGTGTTCGTTCAAACTGGAACAAAAATACACGAGGTTTGAAATGCAATTGGCGGTTTTGTTCACCAGTCAGAACATTCATCAAACGCTGAAAGTTAAGCGGAAAGCACAAAACGAGGAGTCAATCGAAAGAAGAAAAGAAAGATGCGCGATATTCATGGACAGTTCCTCGAAGTATTTCGTCGTGACAATTCTGGCACTTTTTTTACTCGAGATCGAGTTTACGTGCGTGGAGACGAGCGAAGAGGTACGAGCGCTCGTATTCGACGAGCGGTGGAATCCGTGCACTTTCGCCGTCGCGTTCGAGCGGGACAGAACGTTTTTGGAAGAAACGCTGGGACTGCTGACATCAGAGGATGATGCGAAGAAGGTAGGAGGAGGAAAAGAGTTCGTGATACTGACCGAAAAATCGTCGGCGTTGCGCGAGCCGCTCGACGACGCGAGGATGATGTCGTCCTCGAAAGGATGTCACGTTGGAGCGAGAGACGCGTTCGTGAGGAAAGCGATGGAGGATTTGAATTTATTTTCATCTTCCTCCGCAAAAAATAATAATAACAACGCGGCGGCGACGGCGTACGTGTGCTTTACCTCGGGTACGACGGGCCGACCGAAAGGCGTGAAAACAACGAGAGAGAACATCGAAGCGTACGCGAGGGCGAAAGTGAAGAATGAAAAATTAGACGCGTCGAGTATCGTCGCGTTGGTCAGCGCGCACGTGTTTGATCCGTGCATAGGAGATATCGCGAGCGCTATAGTTGGTAAGTCAGCGATAGCGACGTTTTCTTCCAGAGCGGCGTTGATGCGAGGAGGGAACGCGTTGAGAAACGCACTCGTTGCGAGCCGAGCGACGCACGTGTGTTGCACGCCGTCCTTTTGGGAGTTTGGCGGCATGTTGGACGACGACGACGACGACAACGGTTTACTCCTTCCAAAGCACCTCAAATTCGTCTCGCTCGGTGGCGAAAAAATGTCGAAATCGATCAAAGATTCCTTCAGAGAGAGTGGAATTACTTTACTCAACGTCTACGGCGTCACGGAGGCTACGGTGTACCAAACGAGTAAGAAAATTTCAACTTCCTCGTCAGAAGAAGAAGAAGTAATGAGATACAAAGGCGCGACGAACATTGGCACACCTCTAGACGAGTCTTTCGCTTCCCTCGTCATCGTCGATAGAAGAAACGAGGACAACGATGATGAATACGACGACCAGGAAGTTGCCGAGGATAACACCGTCGGCGAGATTGCCATTTACGGCCGAGGCGTTCCTCCTGAAGGCTATCTCGAAAGCAACGCACCTCCTCGCGGAAGAAACGCGTTTCGCGATATTCAATTCAGAGCAGGGATCAAAAGTGCGAATAACGATGACGACGTCAAAAGAAGAAGATGTTACATGACGGGCGATCTCGGATATTTTGATTCAAAAACGAACGAATATTACCTTCTCGGACGAATCGAATCCGATCGCCAGGTAAAAATTCGCGGCCATCGCATCGAATTGGAAGGCGTGGAGAGCCTTCTGCGCGAGCGGTGCGAAAAGTGCGCGCTGATGCCTAACGTGATCGAGCGGTCGATTTTGTGTTTCGTGGACGAAAATATCAGTACGAGTAGTAGTAGCAGCAGTAGCGATAATAACGAGAATGACGCGGCGAAAGAAATAGTCGCGTTTATAAAGCTCATTGGAGAGAATGACGACAATGCCGATGAAGAAGAAAACAGGCGCGCGAGGCGGATGGACGTACTTTTGGCGATTGATTTAAACTGTTGCGCGCCGTGGTTGTCTCTCTCGGGGAACAACGCCGCGATGGTACCGAGAAAATTCGTCTTTCTCGAGAAAGACGAAGACGCGTCGATTCCACTGTCCGCGACGGGTAAACGCGATTTTCGCGCGTTTTACGAGCGACATCGAAGTAAAGAACGAGTCGCAGTCAAACTCGCTTGTTCACCCTATTCTGAACGAGACGAAACGGCGAAGAAAAAAGACGAGCTGGAAACGCTCGTTGCGAAATGTTGGGCGGATGCGCTGTCGTGCGGCGTGAACTTTGAGAACATAAAAAAGAACGATTCTTTCGTGCGCCTCGGCGGTAACTCCATGTCCGCGCTCATCGCGTGTCGTAAAGTGCGAGAGGCGATGAGAAAGAGGAGGAGTTTCCTCGGCGAGAACGACGAGAACGACGACGAAAATGGTTACGAAAATGAGGAGGAAAAAGAACCAGGGGTGAAGAAATCCGAAGCCGGAGCGCTCTTGGCGCCGGAGAATATCGACAACAACGACGAGGAGCAAGAAAATAGTACCGTCCGACGTTTATGCGGCGCATTCCTGGGCGTCGATGGCGAAGGTCCGCTCGCGCCGTGCGAACTTTTAAGGCGTCCAGCACTCGCGAGCTATTGCGCGTTCCTCAGGGCGAATTTCGTTGGTCTGAATTCAAAATTGGCATCGAAATCATCCGCTAAAGAAAAGAGGGAAGAAGAAGAAAAAGACAAAGAGATACATCCAGACGTGCTCGCTGCAAAAGCTGCCGTGTATCGGGCGTGCGCGAGAGGCACGGACGTGTCGCTCGTTTGCGCGCTCGTCGCGCCATTCGTAAACGACGCAGAGCTTCTTCGCGAGATTCTCGGAAACGCCGCGGCGCTTTCGACGACAAACGAGAAGAGAGGCAAAGACGGTGATGAAAACCTTACCGCGTTACACGTCCTCACGTCTCGAGCAAACATAAACGAAGACTATTTGTCGGAAGAAAAAGTTCTTCCGCTCGTCGAACTTCTCGTTTGCGAGTATAAAGCAGACGCGCTCGCGCAAACGCGAAGCGGGAAAACGACGCCGATTCACATCGCCGCCGCGAGAGGATGTCCGAAGATTTTGAAGATTTTATACCAATCTCTCGATAGTTTTGTCGCCGAGGACGATGCCGGCACAAACGAAAAGAAGAAGAAAAAGCGGCTGTTTTTCATGAAAGACGCGGACGAGCAAACGTGCTTACATTTAGCCTCGAGATCGGGGAATCGCGAGGCGGTGAGAGCAGTCTTGGACATTTTGTTTGATGGTGACGATGACCAATTCTCGAGATTTTCCGCAAGTGTGGTACACGCCACGGACGCCTGGAACCGCACGGGGCAAGATTGGGCGTTTCTTTTGGGGTTTCACGACGCGCTCGAGGTGTTTTCGACGTTTTCGCTCTCAGCGTCATCATCATCGTCTCGCGAACTCGGCGAAAACGAGAGGGACGTTCTTCTTCCTCTTCTTCCCGTGGAACGAGACTTGATTTCGCTTCCCTCCAAATCCTCCTCCTCCTCCGAGCCGTCGTCGTCGAATACTCGAAAGATGGATGTTTCCAGCGAATATTTGGAGACGCTTTTCACGCACTTGAAGAAGAAGAATGACAAAAACACGATTGAAAACCGACTTCGCGCGGCGTCTGGTTTGCGAGACTCTTTGTGCGCGAACGCGAGGAACCGCCAGTTGGCGTTCGAGAGAAACGTGGCGACAGTTTTAATCGAGACGTTGGTTTCGTTAGTCTCCGAAGAGCCAACAAACAAAAGGATGGAAGAAGAAACGCTTCTTCTTCACGTGATTTTTTGCATTCGAAACGCGGCTGGATACGGCCCGGCTCGGAAACAATTCCTCACAGAGCTCGACGCGCTTCCCGCCTTAGCCTCCGTCGTGAACGGAAGACGAAAAGAAAAACACCCGCGCGAAGAAGGAGAAGGAAGAGAAAGCGAAGAAGACAACATCTCGTGGCAAGCGTTATCGGCGATGATTGTTCTTTGTCGAGCGAAGGAGACGAAAGAGGGATTACTCGCGTCGATGGAAATGTTGAAGGAGCTCGGGTATGAAGACGTGTGTGGTCCTATTTTCGAGCGAACGAATATGAAAATTTTGAAAACTGCGGCGTTATCGGCGGCGGCGGCGAAAAGAGAGACGAGATAAAAATAGACGCGCGAGAGCATACGCGGCGCCGCTATACATTTGTTGCAGAGGAGTTACATCATCTTTAGTATTTAGTAGTATACGTAGGAAAATCAATATATATAAACAGTTTCGTAGATCTTCTACACTATCTGTGTTTTAACTGTGTAGGCAGTAAGAACATAATAATAATATAACTTAATGAAGGACATTCTCGCGTCGATTACTGTAATCGTCCTTGTAACTTGGCAAAGCACGCTTGCGGGTCCGCGGCGCACTCCTCCGCCTCCTTCGCCAACTTTTCCGCCTCCGCCTTCAACGTGTCCGCCTCATCTTGCACCTTCGCGGCCGTCTCCTTGGCCGCAGAGGATACGTCATCCTTCGCTTGTTCCGCCGCTTCTTCGGCGTTTTGCTCCGCCTCTTCCGCTTTCTCTTGCGCTTCTTCCGCATCGCCCTTCACCTTGGCGACGAGCTTGTTCCAGCACTCCGGAATGTCTTTGAAGCACTCTTGGATGTCGTCGGTAATGCTGCCACCCAACAACGCCGCTTGTGGAGGCGCTTCCGGTTTGCAGGTCTCCCAGGACGGGTCCGCGGTGCACTTCGTAAACTTCGCTTGCACTTGAGCCGCCATTTCTTTGGATTTGGCAACCATGTCGTCCGTGACGCCAGTGGTGGTATCTTTCGCTTGCTCAGCCATCAAGGCAACCTTGGCAGAGGCCGCCGCGGCGTCCGCCTTGGCGGCATCGACTAACGAGGCCAAGCAGTCTTGCGCCTCAGACTGCGGGTCGCAGGAGGATTTCACCTTTTCCGCCGCCGCTTGGGCTTCGGATTTGGCGGCATCGAACGCGGCTTGTTCCGCTTCGCAACCTAACGAAGACGACGGGATGGTGATTCCATCGCCGAGCTCTTCGAAGCACGATTTCATGGCGGACACAGACGCGGTGCACTCTTTCAATTTGTTTCCGTTCTTCTCCGCGTCGGCTTTCGCGTCTTCGACCGCTTTCGTGGTGCACTCCGGAACGTCGCTGGTGCACTCGGAAAAGTTCTCAGAGAGCTCCGTGGCGCCTTCCTCGACTTCTTTTTGCATCAACGCGGCTTTCGCTTTGGCCAATTCGAAATCGGCTTCCATCTTCGTCTTCATCTTCTCGCCGCACGCGGCAAAGTCACCGGCGCAGGCTTGCAACTCTGCGCCGGCGGCTTCGGCGTCGGCTTTGAACTTGGCGACGGTCGATTCCAACTCTTCTCTACGCTTCGCAACCATATCTTCTGCACCCAAGGAGAAGGTATCCTCGACGTCGTTGCCCATCTGTTCGAAGCAGGACGGCAAGTCCATGGCGCAGGATTGCATCTTGTCGCCGGCAGCTTTGGCGTCAGCCTGCGCTTTCTCGACTGACGCAGTCACGCACTCCTTGATGGCGTCGGCGTCGCCGATGCAGTGTTGAAAGTGCACGCTGTTCGCCGTCGCGTCTTCTTGCATTTGTTTCGTCATCAATTCCGCTTTCACTTGCAACGCTTCCGCGTCCGATTGCATCTTGGCTTGCATTTTAGCACCGCACGCGACGACATCGCCGACGCAGGATTTAAATTCAGCTCCGGCGGCATCAGCTTTCGCTTGCGCGTCCGCGAAGGCAGATTCCAGTTGCTCTCCGGCGTCTGCGGTACCTAAAGAGAAAGTATCGGTAACATCGCTGCCCATTTCGGAGAAGCACGATTGCATCGAGTCGATCGAGGAAGTGCAAGATTGCAACTTCGCCCACGAAGCGTCAGATTTCGCTTTCGCGGCTTCCAAGTCAGCCGAGATGCACTCCTTGACGGCGTCGACGTCGCCGACGCACTCTTGAAAGTGTTCGGAAGACGCCGTGGTACCTTCTTGGACTTGCTTCGCCATCAAAGCCGCTTTCGCTTGCAACATTTTGGCGTCCGCGGTCATCTTCGCCTTCATCTTCTCGCCGCACGTTTCAAAGTCATCGGCGCAGGCTTGCAACTCCGCACCGGTGGCTTCGGCGTCGGCTTTGAACTTAGCAACGTCCGCTTCCAATTCCGCGGAGGTTTTGGCCATCAAATCGCTGTCCTCCGGTTTGTCGTCGCAGCCGAGCAAACCCAACGTGTCCTTCGCGTCAGACGTGGCTTTCTCGATGCACGCTTGACCGTCAGCGACGCACGCTTCGACGTCGCCCTTCGCCGCTTCGGCATCCGCTTGCGCTTGCTCAACCTTCGCGTTCGCGCAGGCGGCAATCGCGTCGGAAGAACCGGTGCACTCGGAAAACTCAGCCATACCAGCGGTGACGCCGTTGGTCACCGCGGCTTTCATCATTTCCGCCTTGGCTTTCGCCATCGCGGCGTCCGCTTCCAACTTGGCTTTGGCCTTGGCCTCGGTGTCCGTGGCGCACGTAGCAACGTCAGACGCGCACGCTTGCCAGTCCGCACCGGCCGCTTCGGTTTTCGCCTTGGCGTCTTCAAACGCGGCTTGGATGTCCATAAAGACGTCGTTGGTGCCGAGTTGCGACTTGGCGCCCGGCGCCGGCAACGCGGAGACGCACGCCGCCGGATCGGTTTCCGTCAAGCAAGTGAAGCAATCCGACGCGGAAGTTGCGCACTTTTTCAAATCAGAAGTCGTCTTTTCAATGTCCGATTGTGCTTTCGCTTGTGCTTGCTGGAAGCAGTCTTGGACGTCCGACGCGCACACTTGAATGTCCGTGCCGGTTTGCTTGGCGGCGGCTTCAACGTCTTGCGCGGCTTGCGCGGCGTCGTCTTGCGCTTTCTTCGCGCACGCGGCGACGTCGCCGACGCACTCTTGCGCCGGTTCGACCGCATCTTTCGCCGCTTGCGCGGCTTTGGCTTCCCACAATTGCGCCTTGACCTTGGCCAACGCCACGTCCGCTTGCATCTTGTCGACTGCTTTTCCCCAGCACGTTTCCACGTCTTCCGTGCACGCTTGCGCGTCCGTCGCCGCTTGTTCGGCTTCTGCTTGCGCTTTCGCCACGGCGGTTTGCAAATCTTCAATCGTGTGCTTGACGCCGTCTTGAATGGACTTCGAGGCGTCCGTTGCGGCGTCGGTAACCGTCGCCCCGGCGCCTTCAACCGCATCCGTGACGTCCCCGACGACATCCTCCGTCGATCCGAGTTCGCCGACGTGCGTCGCCGCTTTCAACTTATCCATCGCTTCCGTCATTGCCGTCACGCCTTGTACCATCGCGTTCGCGTCTCGGCCCAAATCCGTCATCGTATCCGCGAATTCGTCCAAGGATTCCGTGATCTCCGCTCCCGCTTCTTCCACGCAATCGGATTTTTCCTTGCAGTTTTCCGCTTCCGAGCGAATCTTTGCCGCTTCTTTATATTCGTTTATTCCACGCATTTATTACACATAATAAACAACAACAACGTAATAAAAACAACAACAACAACAGAGAACGTTTAAACGTGTGATGATGATAATCATGAGATTAAGAGAGAGAGAGAGAAGCATTAAGCGGTGAGTTTCGCGAAGCGCAAAGCAAGGTCACAAAAACCCTAAATAAAGAAAAGGGTGTTACATCGACCCCCAAAAGTGGAGGAAACGATGACGAGAAAACGACGACGTTTTGATACGCGAAGAGGACAAAAATCGATTCGCCAACCGCGTAAAATGCACCGCACGAGCGCAAAGAACACCCCTCGATCCTTTGTTCGTGCGTTTTCTCTATTCACGCGCTTTAAAAAGAAAAGAAAAGATTGGAGATTTTGATCCACCAAAGCGCGGCTCCTTTAAAGAGAAGAATAGACTAAAACGAAAAGAACTTTCTACGAACGCACCAGCTTTGGCATCGTCCAACGCGTCCCCGAGTCTTAACGCAGAACTACCAGAGATCCTGTTGTTCGAACCAGAGGCGATGGCAAACGCGCAGCCGGAGGCGAGCAACGTCGCGCCGACGAGTCTCTTGAAATTGGAACCTTTTGTTCCATTCGATGATTTCGAGAGCAAAGGTGCGTCTTCTTTTCCATGCATAGAACTGGTGTTGTTTACGGTACCGTAGACCTTCATCTTGTTACGAGTGTAAGAGTGAGTGTAGTACAGAGAACTTTGTAAACAATGCGTGAGAGTTATAAAAGATGCGAGTTCTTTAACGTCTTCGAGTCTCGATTGTTGATGCGTTCTTTTGAGGACTAAACGGAAGCCCGCGGGGTCTCTTCGCTGTGAGGGGGGTTGGTGTTGTTTAGGGTTTTATCAGAAAGCTCTCTTCTTTCGAGAGCGAAGACGGATGCGACGCGACGGATGATGCTCTCTCTCTCTCTCTCTCTCTCTAGATAACAATAATATATAACAGAGTAATTTTTAAACTTGCGCGCGGGATTGTAACAAGACGAGTTTTAAGCGAGTTTCGCCATCGTTCTCGACGACGACGCACCCCTCGACGTCTTGCGCTTTCCCGCCGCAGAGGGTCTCCACGTCGACGGCTAAAGCGCAGAGTTTTTGCAACAAGTCGTCTCGAAACGTCGCGTTCCAGATCAAATCGCACGCGCTGTATTCTGCCGGTTTGGATGAAGTTTCGGAGGTTGGAATGGAGTCGTATAAACCGGCGCCGGCGAAATCTTCTAAATCTTCGCCGTTGGAATCCGAGCGAGCGATGTAGGCCCCGTTCGGAGGCGAATAATACGCCACCGGTTTCGACGGTTGCGACGTGATTTCCAAAACTTGTTTCGTTTTTTTGCACACTCGGAAACCTAACGCGCGTCCGGGGTCGTTTCCAACCAACGCTTCGCCTAAACCGACGCAGATTTCGCCGCACATGATATCCGCGCCGCCGTCTTCCTCGCTCGACGTGGGGTCTTTCGAGTGCAAGACAAACGCGTACTCGGCGTCGCACAATTCCATGTTCAAAACCGCCACGGATAATTCAGTTTCTTTAATACCAACCGCTAAGCGAGAATTGAACGCGCGCTCGGTCCATTTGGACGCCCAGACGCCGCAAATGGATGCCCACAGGTCGTCCACGGAGACTTTATTCGTAGACGATTTTGACGTTTGTTCAATCGCCGCTTCCAACTCTTTCGCGAAATCGTCCGGTAACTCTAATCCCTCGCTCACAACTCTTCTCGCCATCGCTAACGCTTTCCTTCGCAATTCCACGTCGTTCGATTTCGCCGTCGTGGATGCAATTTTCAAGCACGCGTCTAAATTCGCTTTCGTTTCTGGATCTTTCTTCAGCGCCTTCTCAAACGCGCCAAACGGCAAAGCGAAAGAAGCCGGGACGATGACGTTCGCTTTTTCAGCCACTTTCGCCGAGGCGGCTAACGATTGCGATTTCCCACCAACAACGCCCACGGCGTAGGCGTCCGGGAAAACGACCAATTTCCTCGTCGCTTTCGTTTTCGGCACGGAGACGGATTTCTTCTCGCCGCCAGAGGACGTCGCAGTACTACTCGTCGACAACAAAGTCTTCGCTTCGCTTTCTTCAACGTTCGTAAACTCAACCGAGTTACCGTCTAAACTTTTCGCAACTGCCACGTACTTAAAATCCTGAGCAATTAACGCGTTCCAAATGTCGTCGTTTTGTACGGACGCTAAGAACGCGCCGGTATTTCTCGCGCGAATCGCGACGTGCGATAACACGTCCACCGGCGTCTTCGTGATGACGCACGAGACGCCTTTCGGAATATCCTCTAAACCGCCGAGCTTTTCGGAAAAGAAAACGACGGGTAACCCGTCGTCTTTGGTCGTAAAATCTTCGCCTTGCGCGTCTTCCAAGTTTTGGAGGATGACTTTACCCGCGCACTTCGCCAACGCGTCCGGCGACTCGCCGTTGCTCGAAACCAACCACGGCGACTTGTTTTTACACGCGTTTCGAGCGTCGTTGAACGCGGCGTTCGATAATCCGGCGGCAACGAATAACGCGTGACCTCGAACCATCTCTTCTCCAAAGTTCATCAAATACGCGTCGGAAACCGACCCTTTGGCGACCGAGGCGATGGCTTTGGCGGTTTTGTTCGAAACCGCGCACAAAGCGTCCATGTCTTTCGCAATCGCACACGTGACGTTATCCAACGCGGCTTTCATCGTCAACGCCCAAGATTCGGACCATCTCGGGCCACACTCTTCACCTTGCGCGCGTCGTAAATAGTCCAACGATTTTTGCATGTTTTCGGATTCGCCAGTCAACGCGACGTTTTCAATCGCGAGCTCTAACAAAGACAACTTGGAATCTTGGTCCAAGGACGTGAAATCGATTTGTTCGACTTTCGTTCGAAAGAACTTCTCCAACGCCGCGTCGAGCATGACTACGTCGCGGTCCGGTTCCCCGTCGTGTTTCCAGCAGCTCAGCATGCACTTTCTGACCTCGACGATTTTCCCCGGGATCCAATGCGCGTCTCTGTTACCGAGAATGTCCCAGACGCCGTTTCGCGCTTCGTCGGAAATTTTACCTTGCGCGAACCCCATGGCCGTATCGACGTCCGCACCCCCGTGCGTCGTTTTCAAAATCCATAAATAGTGTTTAAACGAGTCAATCATGTGCGGTAAGTGACAGGCTGGTCCGGAAATGCCTTCGGTTCTCCAACCGGCTTTCATGCCGGCTAAATCTTCTCTCGTCAATTTCGCGTTCTCCCACAAGTGCGTCCAGAAATCGTCCCAGTTCCCGGTGTGTAAAAAGTGTAAATACGCTTCGCAAATCTTGATATCGTCCGGCGTCGTGTTTGAGTGTAACTTTTGGTGCCACTGGGCGATGAATCGATCTTCGATGCCCGGTCGGTGGCCTTCTTTAATGCCGTGTTCTCTCATGATGTTCAAAATGCCCAAACGAATATCGTCGCCGTTGCCGCCACCTCTGGCGACGAACTGCATGGCCATTCTCGCGTATTGTCGAGAAGTGCCGTCCGGGTGTTTCGCCGCGACCGATGCCAAGCGACTGGCGATGACTTTTTGCAAGTGCGCCATATCTTTCCCTTGGTAGTTGTGCCCTTCGTACCACGGCAATTGCTTGGTGGAGGATAACCTCAACCACGCCAAAACGATGCCTAAACCTTTATCGTTGCACTCTTTCGCGTCCTCTAACACGTCGTTTAAAAGGCATATGCGACTGAACAAGTTTCGGTTATCGGAGCCTTCAAAGTCGCAGACTTTCTTCAACACCGAAGCGCTCGGGTCGTCGCCAAAGATGTCGTTGGAAGCGTCGTCGTCCGATCCTCCGGACGGCGGCGCTCTCACGACGAGCTTCGGGTCTTGCGTCAACGCTTTCATGTCCCCTTCTTCCGCGTGCAACCACTCCTCGCCTCTCGTCAAAATCCCCACAATTTCCGTCACTTCTTTCACGTCTTCTTTCTTCGCGGTAAACTCGAGCTTCCCGTTTCCATCGAACGGCGTTCGACTGGCGATCCCGTCCCCAAACTCGCTCGTATTCGCCGGTTTTATCGCATCCGGCGCCATGATCCACGCGTTCGGATCCTCCGACGTCGTCGTCTTCGTCGCCCAGTGTAAGACCATATTTTCAACACCTTCACCATCGTTACCTTCATCCGCGTCGTCCTTCTTCGCCAGCGAAAATGTCACCGAAACGTACACGTCTCCGCTTCCATTCTCTTTAATGAACTCTTTGGATTCGATTTCCATCCGGTGACTTCCACTCGGGTTGAAAACCGACCGACGTTCGAACAGCAGCACTTCCTCTTCTTCTTCGCCGGAAGAACTCCCCGCACCTCGTCCATGTTTTCCTACATTTTTCTTCGTTCTCGTTTTCACTCGCACCTCGGATAAATTTTCAATCACATTCGCACTCGTTGTTGTTGCGCCGCGAGTACTACTCGCGCTGGCTTTTCTTCTCGTCGTCGTCGTTTTCGTCGTCGTCGCTCTTTTTCTCCCAGCAGTAGTCAAAGACGACGACGGTTTCGAAGATGATTTCTTCTCCGACGAGGATGATGATGATGTCTTCGCGCCTTCATCATCACCATCGTCTGTTTCTTCTTTAGTAGTAGTGTCATCATCATCCGTCGCTGCTTTCGTGACGATGATGCTTTTTTGTCCTCGTCGGTGTTGTTTGGATTGTTGTTTGGAAAAAACGCCTCCTCCTCTCACGACTCGCGAAGAACTCGTCTGAATCGTCTGAATCATTGTTGTTTTTGTTGTTATTCTCGTCGCTCTCTTCTTCTTCTTCTGGCAGATGTTGTTTAGCGCACGGAGTTTCTCTCTAAACAATGTAATCATTCAGGATAGTTGAAGCCAAAAATCGAGAAATTTTGGAATCGCCTCGAGTTTCCTCCTTCTTTTCTCCATAATTTTTTGAGAAAAGCCGAAAAGAAAAGAAGAGAAGACAAAGAGGAGATGATCATCACGGAAGTGGATGATGATGATGATGCTGGAGAAGAAGAGGGTGTCGGTGATGGTGGAGAAGAAATCGGGAGCAAGAAGGAGAAAAAAGGTGAGCGCCTTGTTTACGACTACAAGGGGAAAAGCAACACCATCTTTAAAGTTCCGATGGATCAGATTATAGCTTTTCAACTCCGTTGGTGTAAAATGAGCAAAGAGGAACGAGACGAAGAGAGAAAGAGAGTGAAAAAAGAGGAAGGAAGGTTACCTCAAGAAAGCCAAACAGCGAAAGAGAGTGATGTTACGATTTGTATGGCATGGATTCTCAATGGTTTGACAACGAAAGAAATCCCCGAGAACGAGCGTCATAAGAAAGGTGATGCAAACTTTATACATAATTTTAAAGCTGCATTCTCGACTGGTCAAATCGGAGAGCGCGTGAAGAAGGTCTTTAATAATGGTTTTTTGAGGTCGCATACCTTAGACAAATGTCTCGCAGCGTTTGGTATTACTGACGAGAACGCGACACTCATGGAGGACGCGAGAAATACTAAAGTGAAGTATGACAAGAATAGACGATTGGAACAGAGCGAAACGATGATAACTTGTAGATGTGGCAATATGGTTTGTCAGGCGCCTTTTGTTGAGGACGGGGCGCGCAAGGCGCCGGCGAGTAGCATGTGGTTCAACGATAAGAACGAGCGAGTGAAATCGTTTCCGAAAGGCGAGAAGTACATCTATGGCAAATGTCTTCGCATTGAGTGCGCATGCAAGAGTAAGAATTGTCAAGCGACTCTTGATGTGGACGGAGTGCGCAGGAAGCCGGCGACTAGCCGTTTTTACAACGATAGAAATGAGCGAGTGACCTCGTTTCCAGAAGGCGGGGTTTACATCTACGCGCAGTGCGTTCCAGCGACGTGTGAAGCGGAAGTTTGCATGGTTGAACGACAAAGTGGCGGGTCTCGCGTTGGGAATTTGAGTACTGTTGATGCTAAAACTATTAACGGGAAACCGGCGCATAAGCAGTGCGTTCCAGCGACGTGTGAAGCGGAAGTTTGCATGGTTGAACGACAAAGTGGCGGGTCTCGCGTTGGGAATTTGA
>Ga0181604_10002835_pt1 | contig 14850 bp, 7 predicted proteins | sample 041ome_12_FD_148663 | JGI IMG/M metagenome (GOLD analysis project Ga0181604, IMG submission 148663) | Coastal salt marsh microbial communities from the Groves Creek Marsh, Skidaway Island, Georgia - 041410US metaG (spades assembly) | ecosystem: Environmental > Aquatic > Marine > Intertidal zone...
AAAACAATTCTCATGAAATACTTCAACAAAACCCGAACTATCGAACAAAAAGTAACCGATAGAGAAGTCCTAGCACTGCTTAATAAACAATCTGATCTTTTAGAAGAAATTCTAAAAGAACTTAAAAAGCTGAATCAGTAAGCACAATATAACAGAAGGTTAAAAACATAAACCTTCAGATACATTCAATTTTCCTGTTAGTATTTGAAACCAATAGCCCATTATTTAGTATTCTGTTTAAATTCTTGTTTACATTGGTATATGGGAAAACTGCTGAAATTGAAAAAAACACCTTATTGTTAACCTATTTTAGAAGTGCGATTGGTCTCGATATTATATTCAACAAGGCAATTTACAGTACAAGTAACTTCTAATGACTTGGTTTATGACTAGTGTTGTGTCTTTTTAAAATGAGGAAATAAGGATTTAAAAATATATATTTTTTTTTGGGGGGGAGGTAGTGATCGCGATAGGATTCGAACCTATGACCGTCTGCTTAGAAGGCAGATGCTCTATCCAGCTGAGCTACGCGACCTTTTTTTTAAAAACTCTTCTGAACTTTAATCATTCCAATGAGACATTGGATTGGTCTATTCATATAAGTTTTACTTGTTCTCAGATCATGACATGACCTGAAAAACGATAGCAAATATACTATTTATTGATTTTCTGCCAATCGTTTCAATTAAATTATTCAAACTAAAACGTTGTAGTTAAAATAGCGACAGATGCTTCAATTCTAATTCAGTAATTTCCGATTCTTAAGTTTTTGTTGGGACTTTGCTGATTATAATCAAAATTCATTAATACTGCCCTTATAAAGCATAATGTCTAATAAAATTATTTGTAATTTCATCCCTTCAGGTATAACTAAATCAAATAAAAAATTGAAACTATTTCTACTCACCCCAATTTTGCTCTTTACTACCATCTTATGGGCACAAAAGAATAATCCTAATCAAAATTTAAATTTTCCGATAACTTTCTTAAAAACTGATCCTACCATAGATGGAAATATTTTAAGTGAAGCAATATGGGAACAAGTTCCTGCTATTACAGATTTAAAACAAATCAAACCCAATTACAATCAGCCTGCCTCAGAAGAAACGGCAATCCGAGTTGCTTATACCCAAAAGACCCTTTACATTGCTGTAATTTGTTATGACAAGACTCCTGATCAAATTGTGGTTTCAGATTCACGACGAGACGGAGACCTAAGCGATGAAGACAGTTTTTTATTCATTCTTGATACCTACAATGATCAGCAAAATGGATTTTTATTTGGCACCAATGCCAACGGAATGGAATATGACGCGCAAATCGACAATGAAGGAGAAGGGAACTTTAGCGCCAATCGGCAGCAAGGAGGTGTTGTAGGAGGCACGAATATCAACTGGGACGCCTCTTGGGAAGTTAAGACAGAAACAGGAGACTACGGTTGGAGCGCAGAGTTTGCTATTCCACTTAGATCCATCCGTTTTAATAGTGGTACAGACAAAATTTGGGGAATCAATTTTCAACGTAATATCAGTAAACGAAGTGAAACTGCCTTTTGGGCAAACCTACCCTTAGGCTTTGACATTAAGCGATTGTCACTAGCTGGTAAAATGACAGGGATTGAATTAAAATCTCCAAAAAATCTTAAAGTCATTCCTTATGTATTGTCACAGGCAATTCGCGACAATACGTCACAGAAAAATATTTCTGCTACAGCGGATATTGGGGGAGACATCAAATACAGTCTTACCCCTGGACTGACTTTGGATTTGACCTACAATACTGATTTTGCCCAAGTAGAAGTAGATGAACAACAAGTCAACTTAGATCGTTTTAACCTCTTTTTTCCTGAAAAACGACCTTTCTTTTTGGAAAATGCTGGGCAATTTAGCGTGGGTAGTCCAGGTGAAGTCGATTTGTTTTTTAGCAGACGAATTGGAATTGGAGAAGGGGGGTCTATTGTTCCTATAATAGGAGGCTCTCGAGTTTCTGGAAAAATAGGACAAACCAATGTTGGGTTGCTAAGCATGTTTACAGATGAAATAGACAGTGAAGGCGGTCTTGATCTTGTTAAAAATAATTATTCAGTTGCTCGGGTAAACCATGATTTTGCAAAAAGTCGTTCTTCATTGGGTGGGATTTTTGTGAACCGAAATGGAATTGGTATTTCAGAAGATTACAATCGTGTTTTTGCTATGGACGGCAGATTGGGTTTAGGGAAAAAAGCTCAAGTGACAGGCTATCTCTCAAAAAGTAGCACCCCAGGAATTGACAATAGAGATCATGCCTTTAATATTCTTGGGGTATACAACTGGAACGGGTGGAATTTACGAGCAGGATATACCGAAGTGGGAGAAAATTTCAATCCTGAGGTTGGATTTTTGTTACGTTCTGCCTTTAAAAAGCCTGAGTTTCTCATTTTTAAACAATGGCGCCCTAAAAACACAGGTAAGTTTTTAGAGGTACGTCCTCATATTTCTTACCGAGGGTATTGGAACTTTAATAATACTCAAGAAACAGGTTTTTTGCATGTGGATAACCATTGGGTTTGGGAAAGTGGTTTTGAAGTTCATACTGGAATCAATTTTACAAAAGAAACCGTACTGGAGGCCTTTCCTATTTCTCAAGTCACCGTTGACCCAGGTGTATATGATCATCAGGAATTCCAATTTGTACTATTCACCAACTCCAACAATAAACTCGCTTACAGAACCCGGACAGTAATTGGAGGATATTTTGGCGGAAACCGAATTTCTAGTAATAACACCACAGGCTTGCGTCTAGGCGATAAATTTAATGCCGAAGCCAATTTAAATTACAACCGATTGAACCTTCCCAACGGGAGTACCGATGTTGTCATCACCGGAGGACGGCTAGCCTATTCATTTACACCTCGTATGTTTTTACAAAGTTTAGTTCAATACAATAATGTCAGTAGAATTACTTCTGTGAATGCTCGTTTTGGATTGTTGCGAAATGCCAATACGGGACTTTTTGTGGTGGTCAATATCATCAAGGATAACGATTTTAACGACCGCTTGAATAATCAAAACATAACGATCAAATACAGCCACCAATTTGATTTGTTAGGGAAATAAATGCATTCTAAACACAATTTTGAAAAAAAGCGATTTTTTTTAGGCCTGATAATCTCGTGCTTCTATTTCCCAAAAAGATCCAAGCTCACCATCTTTTAGAGTGTAGGCCTTACTGTACTTTGCTACGGTAGGACAAATGTGGTAGGGAATTGCATAAAATAAATCCCCGATTTTAAAATCGTTGGGTTTGTGATATTCCACGATAAGATGCTCTTCACTCTGACCTTTATGAACAGCTCCTTCTAGTCCAAAGATTTCTACGCGGGGTAAGGGCATTTCTGAAGCAACTGCTTTATGACCCAAATCAAAACAAAAGATATTGGTATTGGGTTTACTTATCAATCTAGTAACTAGGACTGCGGCATGTAAAAATGGAGATTCTTGCCAAATTTTTTGGTATCCCAAATCCCATAAAAGCGTGGTTCCTGGACTCAAACGGTTGGTTTTTCTCAAAGAATGGGGATAAAAACTGGGGGAACCTCCTGTTATATGCTCAGGTACAATTCCTCCCTCCTTTTGAATAGCATTGATTAGTTGTTCAATCGACTGAAAATCGGAATTACATTGATCGACACGCTTCTGAAGTTCGATTGGTCGGATATGGCCATCATAAACATGTAAACCCATAGCATTCAGATTTGGATCTTGAAACAATTGCATGTAGAGTGCTTTGGCAAATTCTGGCACAATACCCGTTCGGTTCATGCCATTATTGATATCGAGCCAAAGGTTTAATTGCTGATTGCGTGCCTTGGCTAAAGTTGAAAAAAGAGTTAGGGAGTCTGAATTATCCACCAGAGTGGAAAAACTAATCTCAGGATGCTTTTGTTGGGCGTCCAAGATCCGAATGACTTTGGCTTTTGTGGGTTGAATTGCAAGCAAAATGTGTTGTACTCCACAAGCAATCAACATTTGTAATTCCCCTATCGTAGCACATTTAAATTCTTTTATCCCATAACCCATTTGCAATTTAACTATAGCTTGCATTTTATAGGTCTTCACATGTGGAATCAATCGATTTACATCCCCAGCTACTTCAATCATAGACTCAATATTGTGTTTCACACGATCGGGATAAATCAACAAACCTGGAGTTATCAACTGAGTTTCATCTTTGGCTCGATACCATTGTATTTCTGACATAGCTTTTGAATATTTAAAGTAGCTTGTCTAAAATAATGAATTAAAAAAAACTGCCTCTAAAATGAATCAGATTAAAACTTTAACTTGCAAATTATTTATAAAAAACAATTGAGGAACTCCTTTTACACTTTTCTTTTTTTGTCCTTGGCACTTCCCTCCTTCGGTCAAGACATTTACACACCTCCAAAGCTCCAAAATACCATCCCGGTCATTGATGGGCAAATCCAAGCAGGGGAATGGGAATCAGCGGAGGAAGTGCTTTTAGATTTTGAAGTAGATCCAGGAAACAATGTCTCTCCTAAAGAGAAAACCATCGCCTATATTTCGTATACTGATACCCATCTCTATGTCGCCGTTCATGCCTTTGCAGATCCCAAAGAAATTAGAGCTTCGGTACGCTCTCGCGATGATTTTGGAATGATTGGAGACGACTTTATCTTGCTCCGTTTTGACACCTATACAGATGGAAGAAACAATTATCTATTACTCGTAAACCCCTTTGGAAGTCAATTGGATGCAAGGGCTATCAATGCCCTTACTGACGATGAACGATATGACAGTAGTTTTAATTTAGAGTATGAAACCCAAGGTACAATTGTGTCAGACGGTTATCAAGTAGAGTTTAAAATTCCGTTTTCTTCTATTCCTTTCCCTAACGGTACTGACCAACTATGGCATTTTAATATCACAAGGCAGGCTTTTAGAGATGGAATTCCAATTGACATAAGGAGTCAACCCTTTGATCGGACCGATCCTTGTCAAGTATGTCAAACTACAGATCAATTGGTTCTAAAGGACATTAGCATCAAAAAAAGGGTGGAACTGCTTCCCTATGTTTCAGGAGGGCTTTCGGGGGCAAAAGAGACCTCCAATGGGCCGCTAAAATATGATAATTTTAAACCCAATGCAGGATTGGGTCTGAACCTTGATCTCAATAAGAACAGTACTTTAGAGGTCACTTTTAATCCTGACTTTTCTCAGGTAGAGGCTGATGTTACCCAAATTGATATTAATTCATCTGTAGCTTTAGAATATCCCGAACGCAGACCCTATTTTAATCGAGGTACGGACATTGTTCAATATACCAGTGGTGCCTTCTACTCCCGCTCTATCAATAATCCGCTGATTTCTACTAAATTGATCAGTCAAGGAAAGAAAGACCGTATTTATTTTCTCACCGCATTGGATCAAAACTCTGTTTATCAGATTGCGGGAGAAGACCGTTCTTATTTGGGTTCTGGGGGACAATCTTATGTCAATGTATTTCGATATCAACGCTTTTTAAACAAAAATGCCCGTTTGGGCTTTATTTCTACCAATCGCTATTTCACAGAGGGAGGATTTGGGAATCTCTTGGGGACTGATGGATGGTTTTTGTTTTCAAAAAATTGGCGCCTTACTTACGAATTCTTTTTAAATGTAAACAAAGAACCAATTGCAAACTGGATTGAGACAGAGGATCAGAATTTTGATCGCAGTGTTTCTCTTGACGGTGAGCGGTTTCGGGGTAGCGCCTTATACCTGCAGCTGTACAGAAACACAGAACATTGGAAATCCTACTTGAGCCTACGAGACATCTCTCCAAACTATCAAGCAGATGTTGGCTTTGTGGTAAAAAACAATAGAAGATGGGCTACCTTGTACCATGTTTATCAAAACTTCCCTAATAAAGAAGGGCTTCAGTTTTTTAGTATTGGAACCAAGGCAGATGTCAGTTTTACCTATCAAGATTATCTAAAATCTGTAAGTGTAGATGGTATTCTGAGTTTGAGAACGTTCTTTAATACCACCGTCAATTACACCTACGACTGGGATATCTTTAAAAATTTCTTAGGGAGAAATTACAGAAATGTAGGAAAAAGTGAATTGCAGTTTGATAGCAATCCCTCAGAATCTTTTTCATTCAATTTCAGAATGACCTTTGGGAAGGATTTGGCGTATAATGAACCGATACCTGAAATTGGTAGAGAACTGACTCTCTTTTTTATGCCAGGTTTTCAGCTCAGCAACAAATTGAAACTCTCTCCCTCGCTTCGCTACGCCCGATTAAAAAACATACAAACTCAATCCAACTATTTCGACGGAGCTATTACACGTTTTTCTGCACGCTATCAATTCAATAATTTTTTTAGTGTACGCCTTATCTCCGAATACAATACTTTTTCTGAACGCTTCTTAATTCAACCCCTCGTGCAGTGGAACCCCAACCCTTCTACAGTATTTTACATAGGCGGAAACCAGAACTCCCTGGATGAATTTAATGACGACTTATATTCGCTTTTTAGAGTTGATCAGACGCAATTCTTTTTAAAATTCCAATATTTGATTGGGATTTAAATCTAACTCTAAAATCCAATTTCAATTTTAAAGATTATTCACAATTGCCTTTTAATCTCGTCAAATTGAGCACTTAATTCTGCATACCTATCGTAAGCATCTTGCCCAAGTATTTGATCGGCTCTAGTGGTCATACTGTAAAGGTATCTTAATTGATCAATCAACATTGGTTGCATATAGGTTCCTTCTTGGGTCTCCAATTGCTCAAGAGTGCTTTGAAGTAAAGCGGTTTTACGTTTCTTTGATTTTATTTTTGCAATTGAAGTTTTCATTTCCTCAGCCAATTGATTCACCTCACCAATTTTGTCCAAAAGTTTCAATTGAAAATCTTCAAGTTCTCCCAATGCAATTTCAGAGGTGTCAGTTTTAGGATCCTTTAAAACAACAATTTCATCAGTAAGTGTTTGTTGCCCATCCAGAGTGATCTGAACTTTATAAGTCCCTGGCTTTACAAGAGGTCCAGTAAGGTTTTTTCCTTTTTTCTTACCTACGATACCTTGGTGTTTCAAATTCCATCGAAAGCGATTGAAGCCCTTATTAAGCGTGACATTTGAAGTTTTAATGACTGTAAATCTACTAAGCTGCATGTCGTATTCACTTTTGTCTATCTCGTCCTTTGTCTCATTAGTAAATGAGTTGATCAATTGCCCCTTTTCATCAAAAAATGAAATTGAGACGGTCTTATATTCATTATTATCCAAATAATAGTTAATGAAAACTCCTGGAGCTAAATATTCATTGACTTTGGCTCTAGGAAGAGTGTATCGGTATCGAACGGTTTCGATAGGTTCTATCAAAGCGGGCTGTGCCAAGTTGATATCTGTTCTCAAAAAATGAATATCATCCATAATCCAAAATGATCTTCCCATGGTTGAAAGTACCAGATCATTTCGATGAATTTTTAGATCTGTGATTGGAGTGATAGGTAAGTTTTTTTGAAACTCAGCCCAAGAATCACCTGCATCCTTTGAAATATACATTCCAAATTCAGTTCCTGCAAAAAGCAATCCTTCTCTTATTGGATCTTCTCTCACCACCCGTACTGGATAATCATTAGGGATACCATTCACGATTAATTTCCAAGATTCTCCCTTATCTTTTGTTCGGTAAATATGCGGAGCCCAGTCACCCAACTGATAACGTAAAATCGTGATGTATGCCGTATCTGGGTCATGTTTTGAGGGCTCTACCGAATCTACCCTTCCACCTCCTGGAATATTTTTAGGAGTGACATTTTTCCATGTGTCTCCTCCGTCTTGGGTCACATGGATCAACCCATCGTTAGACCCAACCCAAATCTGACCTTTTTTAATGCGGGACTCTCTGATGGAGTAAATCGTACTGTAAAACTCTTCTCCTGTAATGTCTCGAGTAATCGGTGCTCCAGAGATGACCTGTTTTGACGGATCGAATTCTGTAAGGTCAGGAGAAATTCTTTCCCAGTTCTTACCACCGTCCATGGTTTTGTGAAGAAATTGGGAACCGTGATAAATCACATTTTCATTGTGGGGGGAGATATGAATTGGGGAAACTCTTTGAAAACGATACTTTAAATCTTTGGGATTGTGACCGTACATATTTTGAGCTCCCACGTAGTATTGTTTTTCTTGACCCGTTTTTTTATTGTAAACACTAAACCTCCCTTTGCAATTGGAATACACAATATTTGGGTCGGTTGGATGAGGTACTGCGGGTCCAGTTTCACACCCTCCAGTTGAAAGGATCCACGCATTGGGTCCTGCTTGAATGGGAAATGGGGGCAAGCTAGGCACTGCCACGGTACTGTAATTATCCTGCTGGCCTCCATAGAGCCAATAGGGATAGTTGGTGTCTACTTCTACTTGGTAGATTTCAGCTGTAGGCTGGTTAAACTGGGTTGTCCAAGTGGCTCCAGAATTGAAGGTAATATTACCTCCTCCGTCATTGGACTGAATCCAAATGTTTTCATTTTTAGGATTGATCCAAATGTCGTGGTTGTCACCATGGGGAGTGCTTTTGGTTTCCCAAGTCTTTCCCGCGTCCTCAGATACCATAAAACGATTGGCACTTGAATACACAATATCTGCATTGTTGGGATGTGCGTAAATGTTACAATAATAAAAAGGTCTGTTTACCAATTCTTTTCTATGGCTCATGGCTTTAAAATGGGTTCCTTTATCATAAGAAATATAAACTCCACCCTGCCCCTTGTCCGCCTCAATCAATGCGTACAGTCGGTTGGGATCTGCTGGGGATACGGCCAAATCAATTTTTCCAATTTTTCCATTAGGAAGTCCTTCAGACAACTTAATCCAGTTTTCTCCACCATCAACAGACTTGTAGATTCCCCCTGCATCTGAACCACTTAAAATAGTCCAAGGCTTTCGATCTACCTCCCAAGAAGCTGCATAAATGATGTCTGGATTTTCAGGTGAAAATTCAAAATCCACAATTCCTATTTGATCGGATATAAAAAGGATTTTATCCCATGTTTTTCCTCCATCTGTAGTTTTGTACAAACCTCTTTCACTATTGGGTTGGAATGCTTGTCCAATAGCAGCAACATATACTGTTTCGGGTTTTTCTGGGTGAATTTTTACTGCACCAATTTGTCCTGTTTTTTCTAAACCTATAAACTCCCAGCTAGCTCCAGCATCTTTTGATTTATAAACTCCTTTACCTACAATTACATTAGATCTAATCCCATCGGAACCAGTACCCACATAAACTACCGAAGGATCTTTTTGAAAAACGTCAATTGAACCAATCGAGGGAGATTTAAAATATCCATCGCTAATGTTATTCCAATTCAATCCTCCATCGGTTGTTTTCCACAAGCCACCTCCTGTTGTTCCAAGGTAAAAGGTAAATTGAGCATTAGTTACTCCACAAACTGCTGTGGCCCTACCTCCTCTTGTAGGTCCCACATTTCTATATTTTAAATCTTTAAATTCAACTGAATTTGATTCCTGTCCAACTGAAGTATGGAATGTAAAAATGAAAAGAGTGAGTAGAAGCGAGAGTCTGTTGTATTGTGCAAACATTTGAAAAGGTATAAAATGGTCGTAAAACACAAATATATTAAGTTCATATGAGTACTGCTGCCTTTAGGCGGTTTATTTATGTCATTCTGAAACTTAAAAGAACATCAAAACACATCGCATTCAAATTGTGACTAATCCCTTCATTTCCAATAAAAGAAAACTCAAGAATCCCATTACACTCGTTATAAATTCGATCGTCATATCGATTTTAGTTGTTTATAAATTAGATGTTTTCTAGATATTTTCTTACTATTATGAAATAGATTATATCTGTAAATTTTAATGAAACTTTAGTAAACCAATTTTGCTTTCATAACGAGTTTTATTTCAATTTTAAATACTTGGACATATGAAAAAACTAAACTTATTTCTGATCTATTTTTTGCTGAAAACCCCTGTTTTATTTGGTCAAGAAAAACACTATTATCAAACCGATTTTTCAACTGATGAATTTGAAAATCGCAGGGCTCAAATTTATGATGAAATTGGGACTAATGGAATTGCACTAATTCAAAGTGCTCCAACTGTAGCAGGGTTTAAAGTGTTTCGTCAAACAAATTCTTTTTATTATTTGTGTGGTTTAGAAGAAGGGCACTCCTATTTACTTCTGAATGGCAAGAATAGATCTTCCACTATTTATTTACCTCACAGGGAGTCACAAAGAGAGAAAAGTCAAGGGAAAATATTGTCCGCAGAAGATGCGGATTTAATCAAAGAGTTGACAGGTGTAGACCGTGTTCGACCTATTGAGTTTCTAGGAAATGATCTTGTCCGTTCAGGCTTAATCAAAGGTGAAACACCTATTTTGTACACCCCGCTAAGCCCTGCTGAAATGGGCAACGACAGCAGGGATGAAATTTTGAGTGGCCACGCCAGAGCTGCTGCAGATCCATGGGATTCTCAGATAACACGTGAAGCGATGTTCAAAAAGCTCTTAACTGAACGCTTCCCAGAGTTTCAAATAAAAGATTTATCTCCTTTACTTGATTCAATGCGTTTGATAAAAAGTCCAAGAGAAATTGAACTTATAACAGAAGCAACTTATATCGCAGGTTTGGGAATTATTGAAGCCATGCGTTCAACAAAACCTGGGATTTACGAATATCAACTCGATGCTGCTGCAAAATATATTTTTTATCAACACGGAGCACAAGGCGATGGCTATCCATCGATTATTGGAGGTGGGAAGAATACTTTTTTTGGTCATTATTTCAGAAAGACTGATGTGTTAAAAGAAGGTGATTTGGTACTCATGGATTATGCGCCTGATTACAAATATTACACAAGTGATGTGACTAGAATTTGGCCTGTAAATGGAACGTTTAGTAAAGGCCAAAAAGCTTTGTACAACTATATTGAGGAATATAGAAATGCTTTGTTTCGTCACCTAAAACCAGGTGTTACTTCAGATGAAGTATTAGACAATGCCGCTGCAGACATGAAACGTTATCTTGTTGGGAAAACTTTTGAAAAACCTTCTCATTTAAAGGCTGTTAAAAAGGGCTTGAGTTTTAGAGGACATTTTCAACATCCGGTAGGCATGGCGGTTCATGATGTTGGTCAGTTGCGAAATATTCCTTTAAAAAAAGGGATGGTTTTCACAATAGATCCTATGATTTGGATTCCCGAAGAAGAGTTATACATCAGAATAGAGGATATTGTGGTCATAACTGAAAAAGGGGCAAAAAATCTTAGCGCATTTGTACCCTCTTCAACCGATGAAATTCAAAAAGTGATCAGAGAACAAGGATTGACAGAGTTTAGACCTGCAAAAAATTTATCCCTCAAAGAATAGGTTGCACTTCCTCTAAATCTAGTTGTAGAATAATGCAGACATGAGTTGAAATAAATTGATGACCTAAGTCTATGAAATTATTAAATGGTTTTCGTATCCACCTTGTACAGCAACAAAATCGTACCCTAGAAAATGTTTTGAAATATCCTATGCTCTTTATCTCATTTTAAAACATAAAAAAGGGATGACATATGCCATCCCTAGTATATAATCGGAGGGAAATCGAGTTATAATCTACGGCCTCCTTTACCTAATTTGAATCAAAAACTATCTTGTTCCTCCTTTTCTATTTGGAGTTCTTTTTTTAGGCCAATTCATTTGTTCACCTGTTCTTTTACTCATTGGTAAAACACTTTTTTCTCTTGAACTTTTTTCAGGATCTTCAGAGGCCATATAGGCAAGTATTGCGGTAAGAACGACATTATTTTTTATGTCATCAAAAATAAGTTTATCATAGGTGTCCCTATTGGTATGCCATGTATAGTCACGATAGGACCAGTCCAATGAACTTAAATTAAACGCTGGAGCCCCAGCAGCTACAAAAGAAGCATAATCTGAACCTCCTCCTCCTGGTGTGCCAGGAAAATTTGTCTTAATATGTTTTGATACCGAATTAGGAACTTTACTAAGCCATTTTCCAAGATATTCATATGCGTGTAAAAAGCCCTGCCCTGAAAGATCTACAACCCTCCCAGTTCCATTGTCTTGATTAAAAACGGCTTGAATGTTTGCAACTATTTCGGGGTGATCTTCAACAAAAGCACGAGATCCGTTTAAACCCTGTTCTTCACTGCCCCAGTGTCCAACGATAATGGTTCTTTTTGGATTTGGATACAATTTCTTTAAGATTCTCATAGTTTCCATCATCACAAGAGATCCAGTACCGTTATCAGTTGCTCCTGTACCCCCATCCCAAGAATCAAAGTGAGCTGACAAAATAACATATTCTTCTGGCTTCTCTGAACCTTTAATTTCACCTATTGTATTGAAAGTGGGCACTTCTCCTAGCTCTTTAGAAAGTGCGGTAATATTTATCAAAGGTTTTTGACCCCTAGCAGCTAATCGATACAAGAGTGTATAATCCTCTAATTCCAAACTCACCGTAGGAATTGCTTTGGTACGAGCACTAAAAATTTTACTGGTTCCAAATCCACGAGACCAATTGGAGCTGACCAGACCCACAGCACCTGCATCTTCCAAGACTTTAACGATAGTTCTCGAATTATAGCCGGCGTTTTTGAGGTTAGTGTTCCAATCTTTATACATTTCGCTACGTTCGGATTTCATTTTCTCAAAAGAATCCTCTGTTGCAAATTTTTCCCAATTATAGTCTGGTCTTCCAGTAGGTTCCATTCTTGAAATCAAAACGATTTTCCCTTTTACGTTTGAGAGCCACGATGTAAATTCCTCAGGAGTGTTTACAATTGGTAAGGTGATGACTTCAGCGGTTACTCCCTTTTTGGAAGTAGTGGGGCTCCAGGCAAGTTGTGTCCCACGTAAACTTTGAACACGAGGTTGTAACATGTCAATATGAGAGATGCCTCTTTCCCAGCCCCGCCAGGTGCCAAAACTTTCGTTTCTTGCTTGAATTCCCCATTGTTTATATTTTTCTACGGCCCAATCGTGAGCATTTTTCATTTGAGGCGTCCCAACAAGTCTGGGACCGATTCCATCTAATAATTCTTGAGCTAGGTTCTCTAGCTGGGAATTTTCTTGAGCTTCCTTTATGATATCTTCTATTGTAGATTGTTCTTGGGCAAATGCAAAAGAACCTAAAAACAACAGGCCTGATACTATTATTTTAGAAATTGTTTTCATATTGTTTTGTGTAAATTAGTGAAAATATAAAGCTAAATATAAATAAATCAACTCTCATACAAAGAATAATTACTAAGTATTGAAAATGTTTTCTTTTATAACAAACTGTGTAGGGGCTAAATGACAGGGAATTTTTAAAATTGTTATAGGAGGTAATACCGGAGTCTAAAGAAATTGCATTTAAGCAACTTTTCAAAGAGATTAAGAAACTAAAAAAAGTGCGTCTTTTCTAGGCTTAGGGTTTAATTAAACACTATTTTACATTTAACACTTACAACAATAGGAAAAGTATTTCCAAGATATAAAAAGAACTTATCCTTATCATCAAAAATCTTTTACAACTTCTTGTAATCTAGTGATCGCTTTATGGTATATCACACCTCCAAAATTTTAAAAATTGGTATAAAAAAACCCTTCGCCTGGATACTATTTTAATTGTCTAATTTGTCCATCCGCCAGCTAAAACTCTTGGTTCTACGCCATAAGACTTTATTTTATTTTTAAGTTCTTCTGTAGAAATTCCCGATCAAAATAAAAGAGTTTATTGTGAATGTATCTAAAAATGGTTTCATGTTTGGTCCATTCTCAAAATTATCTGCATGTAGTATTGCTGCTTCAGAGTTTTTATATTTTTCAATTAAGGTTATTTTTTTACTGTTTTCTGATATATAATAACCATAGTCATATGCATCAGGTTCATTTTTTCTCATAAAGGCTGTAAGATCTTCTAAAAATGCTTTTACATTATCTAAAGTATATCCTTTATTCACCGAAAGCTCAAGAATAAAACCAACTTTTTCATTTGTTAGATTTTTACTTGATTTTGCATTTGCCTCTTTTTCAAAATAATACATATCAAAAAACTGAAACTCTTCAATAATTTTATCATTCTCCCATTGATATGAAATATGAAATGGAAATTTCACTTTTTGACCAGTGTATTTTCCAGTAGCACTAAAATTATTCCAAATACTTGACCAGATTTTACCATTAGAGTAGTAATTAGTTTCAATCTCAGATCCGATTGCATCTCCATTAACTGACTCAAAAGTAATATCATCAAAGAGATCAAACATTTCTTCTATGCCTGCTATAAATTCTTTTTTGTTAAAGCTCGCTTCTTTTGAATTAACCATTTTCATATCGTTCGAAAAAACTTCATTTAAATAATCGATTCTTTCAGCAGAAACTTCTTCAAAAATTTTATTTATAATTACTGATTTTTCATCATTTATTTCAACTTTAGCAAATGGTTGAGAACATGCAATTGCTAAAAGACTAACACATATAAAAAGTATTTTTTTCATTTAAATTGATTTATGGTTAATAATTCCTCTAAGATATAGAGAATGGATTACATATCAAATACCAAATCATTGTTCCAATAGAAAAACAGTTTTCTAAAACCTATCCCCTTTGTTTGGAATAGGAGTGCTTGAGAAGTTTTGGGGTTTTAAAACCTGTTTACCGAACAATTGCCGTATAATTTTAAAAAGAAAAATCCCTAAACTATTGATAAACAATAGCAAAGGGATTCTTTCAGCGGAGAGACAGGGATTCGAACCCTGGCAACGCTTACGCGTTGACAGATTAGCAATCTGCTCCATTACCACTCTGGCACCTCTCCAAAATTGGAATT
>Ga0181604_10002841_pt1 | contig 14844 bp, 17 predicted proteins | sample 041ome_12_FD_148663 | JGI IMG/M metagenome (GOLD analysis project Ga0181604, IMG submission 148663) | Coastal salt marsh microbial communities from the Groves Creek Marsh, Skidaway Island, Georgia - 041410US metaG (spades assembly) | ecosystem: Environmental > Aquatic > Marine > Intertidal zone...
TCCAAATTCTAGAATTCCAATTGATTCCAAGGTTTTATCACAAACTTCTAAAACAATAATATTATCTAAGAAAGAAAATAATCTTATCCCCAATTATACAAAATCTTCAAATTTTGAAAATATTCAAAAAATTATAGAGTCTCTTTATGATATGAAAATTCAATCAGTATTGATTGAGGGTGGGACAAAAACAATAAATCATTTTCTTAATAATGATTTATGGGATTCAATTAGAGTATTCAAATCAAATAAAAATATTACAGATGGTATTAGAAGTCCTAATGTAGACTTATCAAAATTTTCAAAAAGTGATATAGGAGATGATATACTGTATGAGATTAATAGGTAGATAAATTAAAATAAGTCACTTATAATTTTTGGACACCTTACAGGTCTCATAGTCTCAGAATTTAAAAAAGCAAGCAATGTACTTCCCTCTGTTGTTTTTTCTCCTCTACTATTAAAAATTTTATATGAAAATTCAATTGATGATGTAGGTTTCTTGGAACAATGGACTTCAACTTTAAATGAATCTCCAAAAACAAGTGGTTTTAGGTACTTTAATTCACAATTAACAACAGGAAGTATAATTTTGTTTCTCTCAATTTCCTGATATGGCATTTTTAGTTTTTCAAGCCACTCAATTCTTGCAAATTCAAAAAATTTTAAATAATTACTATGATGAACTATACCCATTTGATCAGTTTCATGATATCTCACTTTAATTTTATCCGTTGTATAATTCATTTTGTTTCATTTATGAAGGAATTTATAATTTTTCCTACAAATTTATTAAGAGTGATTTTAAATAAAAAAAAATTAATAATCAATAGCAATCTTTATTTTTTTTTGATTTTTTTTAACTAATATTTGTAATCAACCTAAAACATTATTTCATAAATATATTCAATTAATATCTAGCCAAGAAAAAATGAGTCAAACACCTTCTGTAGTATGGAACAATTGTTTGTCCTTTATTAAGGACAATATCCAGCCACAGGCATACAAAACATGGTTTGAACCTATTATTCCTGTTAAGCTTACAGATGATGTCCTAAGCATTCAGGTTCCAAGTAAATTTTTCTATGAGTGGTTAGAAGAACATTATGTAAAAATCTTACGTTTAGCTCTTACAAAAGAGTTAGGGACCGAAGCAAAACTTGTCTACATTATCAAAATGGAAAATACTTTTGGTAATAAGATGCCATTTACTGAAAAAATACCTAGTACATCTAGCAGTGGTATAAAGTCTCAGTCAATTGAATCACCATTTAGTTCATTCGCTTCAGAACTTAAGAATCCTTTTGTAATACCAGGAATTAGAAATTTACAAATTGAGTCACAGCTTAACCCAAATTATACTTTTGAAAACTTTTTGGAAGGTGATTCAAACAGACTCGCTAGATCAGCAGGTATTGCGGTATCTAATAAACCTGGTGGAACATCATTTAATCCATTATTAATTTATGGAGGTGTAGGTTTAGGTAAGACTCACCTTGCGCACGCAATCGGAGTAGATGTTAAACAAAAATATCCAGATAAAACCGTACTATATATCTCTGCAGAAAAATTTACCCAACAATATGTTGATTCAGTAAAGAAAAACACTAGGAATGATTTTATTCATTTTTATCAAGTTATTGATATTTTAATTGTTGACGATGTTCAATTTTTGTCTGGAAAATCAGGAACACAAGATGTCTTCTTCCATATATTTAATCATCTTCATCAAAATGGAAAGCAGGTTATTTTAACTTCTGACAAAGCTCCTATTGATATGCAAGATATTGAGCAAAGACTTCTATCAAGATTTAAGTGGGGACTTTCAGCAGAATTACAAAATCCAAACTATGAGACGAGAGTTTCTATATTAAAAAACAAACTTTACAGAGATGGAGTTGAAATTCACGACGATGTTATTGAATTTGTTGCAAAAAATATCAATTCTAATGTTAGAGAACTTGAGGGTGCCATTATTTCTTTGATTGCCCAGTCTTCATTTAACAAAGCTGAGATTACTGTTGAATTAGCTAAAGAAGTAATCAATAAGTTTGTTAAAAATAACAGAAGAGAAGTTTCAATTGATTACATTCAAAAAGTTGTCTCTGATTACTTCCAAATGGACATTCAGACACTGCAATCTAAAACAAGGAAGAGACATATTGTTCAAGCTAGGCAGATTGCAATGTATTTTGCAAAAAAATTCACAAAAGCATCCCTAGCTAGCATAGGTTCGCAAATTGGAAGGAGAGATCATGCTACAGTTCTTCATGCTTGCAAAACAGTTGACAACCTTAGCTTTACTGATAAACAGTTCAGGAAATATGTTGAAGATTTAAATCAGAAACTTTCTAATTAGTCTACCTGTAGATTCCTCTACTATTTAACCATCTAGTATATACTCTTTTATTTCTGTTGTGTTCTGATAAATTTCTTGCAAAAAGGTGATAACCTCTGTTGTAAGGATCTGCGACAAAAAATATATAATTATGTTTCTCATAATCAAGAACCGCATCAATAGCTGAGATATCTGGCATAGCAATTGGACCTGGAGGAAGTCCATTAATCCTGTATGTATTATAACGAGACTTTAAGCGTAAATCACGGTAAAGGACTCTCCTAATTATCGTATCAAAGTTTTTATAATAGTCCTTAATAGAATATATAACAGTTGGATCAGCCTGAAGCCTCATTCTTTTTTTTAATCTATTAATGTAGACTCCTGCTATAGTTGGTCGTTCGTCGACTTTAATACTTTCTTTTTGAACAATAGATGCTAATGATATAACTTCAAGTTTACTCAATCCAAGTTGTTCTGCCTTTTCAGTCCTCTGCTGATTCCAGAATTTATTATATTCAGTTAACATTTTATCTCTAAAATCTTCTGGCTTGATATTCCAATAAACTTCATATGAGTTTGGGATAAACATCGATAAAACATTATCATTATTAAAGTTATTTATACTTAAAAAATTTTTATCCTTGAATGCTTTAACCAATGAAGCACTATCCTCATATATTTGCTTTGACACTCTTCCCGCCAGGTTCTCAATTCTTTCTTGATTATTAAATATGACATTAACTGGTGTATTATTAAATTTCAATGAGTTGACAATATCATTATTCCCTATATCCTTCGATATTTTATACCTTCCTGTCTTTTGATTTTCTAGGTAATCTAACTTTTCAGCAGCCTTATAAAATGTTTTTTCTGATTTGATATATTTGGAAATTGAATCTCTAAAAGCTAAACTATCTCCTTCCATTACGTATAAAAAAATACTTTCATCTTCGAAAGAAGTATTTGGCTTGTAAAACTTATTGTAATAATCAATAATGAATACTAATGAAAGGATTGATACCGGTATTATTACTTTTAAATACTTCATTTTTTTATAATTTTTTGATATAGCAGTTCATCACAGAACATATTATTGTAATATATCCAATCTTTTTTTAAGCCAACTTTCTTGTATGATTTTTTTTCAAAAAGAGATATACTCTCGCTATTATTAGATGAAATATTTGCATAGAGTTGATGAATTGGAACGTGTTTAATTAAATAATCCTCAATTAACTCAAGAGATTTTGAAGCTATACCTTTCTTTCTGTATTTTTCAAATATAATAATCCCAACCCCTACTCTTCTGTTTATAAAATCATAATCAAAAAGATCTATAAAACCTAATGCTTTATTGTGATCACTTATTACTAACCTCAATTGTTTATGTTCAATAATGTCTAGATGTGAATTTTGTATAAATTTTTTCAGCGTATGTTTTGAAAAAGGAGATGAATTATTAGAATAGGTCCAAAGAGATTCGTCATTTTCTGTTTCATAAACTATATCCAAATCGTATGGTTCAAGTGCTCTAAGCTTTAAATTCATGATTCTCTAGTTAAACAATAGTTAAAATATAATTATTAAATACTTAATATCTTATTTTTACAAAAAAAAATGAAGCTATATCTCAAAATTCTCAGTATTTCTATTGTATGTTCTATTATTACTTTGTTGTTATTTAGCAGAGTTAATAACGAGGGTAAAATTGATTATCAAACTAAACTTATTAGTGATTCCATCTCTGAGTTCTCAATTAATAACACAGCACAAATTAATATGGGTAAATCAACACTGCCTGATTTAACTTTTGCTGCAAGTAGAACAATTGATGCAGTTGTACATGTAAAAAATACAAGCATAGTTGAAGAGAGTGATAGCTGGGCCCTACAATTTTTTTATGGTGATGATTCTAAAAAAAAGGTCGGCACAGGGTCAGGGGTAATTATTTCACCTGATGGATACATAATAACTAATTATCACGTAATCGAGAATTCATCTGAAGTAATCGTTACAACAAACGACAACAAAGAATATGAGGCTGAAATAATTGGATTCGATGAAGTTACTGATATAGCAGTACTTAAAATTAAATCTGACATCAACCTTGATTATATCTTCTTTGGTGACTCAGACTCTACATTAATTGGAGAATGGGTTCTTGCAGTTGGGAATCCATATAATTTAAATTCAACAGTCACAGCAGGCATAGTAAGTTCTAAATCTAGAGATCTAAATGAGTATGATCAAAAGAATCAATCATTTATTCAAACTGATGCAGCGGTCAACTTTGGTAATAGTGGTGGTGCTTTAGTTAACATTCAAGGAGAGTTAATTGGAATAAATACACTTATTCAATCAATGACTGGAGGATATGTTGGATATTCTTTTGCTGTTCCAAGTAACACTGTGAGAAAAATATTTGAAGATATTATAGAATATGGAGATGTTCAAAAAGGACTTCTTGGAGTAAGAGGTGTGGCCTTAAAATCTTCATATTCCAGACAACTAAATATAGATGAAACTGAGGGTTTTTATATTGATGAAATTGAAGAAGGTTTTGGAGCTGACACTGCTGGACTAACTAGAGGTGATATAATCAAATCAATTGATGGTTTTAAAATTAACAGATTCTCAGATTTATCAGGGTACTTATCATCAAAAAGACCCGGGGATAAAGTTGAAGTTAGTTTTGTTAGAGAGGGGAGATTAAAGACAACTATTGTAACTTTGAAAAAAAGTTCAAATTAATGAGAATTGATGTTCTAACTCTTTTTCCAGATATCTTTGATAATCTTAATTCCTTCTCAATTATAAAAAAAGCAATTGATTCAAAGAAGGTTAAAATTAAATCACATAATCTAAGAGATTTTGCTGAAAATTCTAGAAAAGTAGATGATTATCCCTATGGGGGGTTCCCAGGAATGGTAATAAAAATTGAACCAATTGACAATTGTATTGAATATCTAAAAAAGAAGAATAATTATGATGAGATAATTTATCTAACTCCAGATGGAGACCTTTTAAATCAAAAAACATCAAATTACTTGTCTACATTAAAAAATATTATCATAATCTGCGGACATTATAAAGGAGTTGATCACAGAGTTAGGGAACACCTTGTTACCAAAGAAATATCTATTGGTGATTTTGTTGTATCTGGTGGAGAACTCCCTGCAGCTGTTTTATGTGACTCTATAGTTAGACTTCTTCCTGGAGTTATTGGTGATGAATCATCTGCTTTGTCTGACACTTTTCAAGATAATGTTTTATCACCGCCAATATATACAAGGCCAGAAGTATATAAAGATATGCAAGTCCCTAAAGTTCTTCTATCAGGTAATGAAAAAGAGATTCAAAAATGGAATGATGAAAAATCAATTGAAAGAACAAAATTACTTAGGCCAAATCTTTTTGATAATGATTAAAAAAGGTTTATTTTTGCGCGTGTTTGAAATTAATCAAACTTTATAAAAGAAATTTCAATGGAATCTGTAGTAAATTTAGTTCAAAAGAAACTTATCAGTAAAAATGAATTTCCAACTTTTTCATCTGGTGATACCATAACGGTATATTATGAAATTAGAGAGGGTGACAAAGTTAGGACTCAATCCTTCAAAGGTGTAGTTATTCAAATTAAAGGAAGAGGAGAATCTAAAACATTTACAATCAGAAAAATGTCCGGTACAGTTGGAGTTGAAAGAATTTTTCCATTAAACATGCCTGCTTTAAATAAAATTGAAGTCAATAAGAAAGGTAAAGTTAAACAATCAAGAATTTACTACTTTAGAGAACTTAGAGGAAAGAAAGCAAGGATTAAAGAAGTATAAATCTTATGTCAAAAATTAAAGTAGCCAATCCCATAGTTGAAATAGATGGTGATGAAATGGCTAGAATTATCTGGAAATTTATTAAAGAAAAGTTAATCTTAGATTATATAGACCTTGATGTTATATATTATGATCTAGGTATAGAGTCAAGAGACAAGACAGATGATCAAATCACAGTTGATGCTGCTAATGCGATAAAAAAATATAATGTAGGTATTAAGTGTGCAACTATTACTCCAGATGAACAAAGAGTTGAAGAATTTTCTCTTGGCAGGATGTACAAATCTCCCAATGGTACCATAAGAAACATAGTAGGAGGAACTGTTTTTAGAGAACCCATAATATGTAGATCGATACCAAGGTATGTTCAAGGATGGTCAAGACCAATATGCATAGGAAGACATGCATTTGGTGATCAATACCGAGCTACAGATGTAACGACTCATGGACCAGGAAAGCTTGAGATGAAGTTTACACCTTCAGATGGTTCAGAGTCAAAGACTTGGGAAGTATATAATTTCGAAGAGGATGGTATTGCAATGTCAATGTATAATATAGATTCTTCTATATATGGTTTTGCAAGATCTTGTATGAATATGGCATTAACAAAGAGATGGCCTCTTTATCTTTCTACGAAGAACACAATATTAAAAGCATACGATGGGAGGTTTAAAGATATTTTTCAAGAAGTTTTTGAAAATGAGTTTAAAGATAAATTTGAAAAAGAAAATATAACATACGAACATAGACTTATTGATGATATGGTTGCAGCTGCAATTAAGTGGAAAGGTGGGTTTGTTTGGGCATGCAAGAACTATGATGGAGATGTTCAATCTGATGTTGTAGCACAAGGATTTGGTTCTCTTGGACTTATGACATCTACTTTAGTTACACCAGATGGAAAAACCCTGGAGGCTGAAGCAGCCCATGGAACTGTAACTAGACATTATAGAAGACATCAAAAAGGTGAAGAGACTTCTACTAATCCAATTGCATCAATTTTTGCTTGGACAAGAGGGCTTATGCATAGAGGAAAACTTGACGACAATAAAGAATTAATTAAATTCTGTAAAACTTTAGAAGAAGTTTGTATAGAAACTGTAGAAGACGGTAAAATGACAAAGGACTTAGCTCTACTTGTATTTAGAGATGACCTAGTAGACTCAAATTTTCTTACTACACAACAGTTTTTAGATGAACTTAAGAAGAATTTAGACTTAAAATTAAATTCAAAAGAATAATGAGTTTTTATAAGGTAACAGAACAAGAATCAAATCATAAAGATTTAGAAAAAAAGTCTGTTAGTGAGCTTGTAAATGCAATGCATGAGGAGGATAACAATGCTCTTAAAGCCATAAATAAAGTTCTTCCTAACATCACAGATTTAATTGAGAATTTAGCCCCTAAAATAAAAGAGGGTGGTAGATTATTCTATATAGGAGCTGGTACTAGCGGAAGATTAGGTGTTTTGGATGCATCAGAGTGTCCCCCAACCTTTGGAACACCTCCCGAAAAAGTCGTTGGGCTTGTAGCAGGAGGTATACCTGCGCTGTATAGTTCAATAGAGATTGCTGAAGATGATTTAAATCAAGCATGGAAAGATCTTTCAGAGTATAATGTCAATAAAAATGACTTTGTTATTGGAATTGCAGCATCAGGAACTACTCCTTATGTTGTAGGTGGTCTAAAAGCTTGTCAAGAAAAAAATATTTCAACAGGATGTATTGTGTGTAATGAAAATTCTCCATTATCAAAATATGCAGATTATAAAATTGAAGTAATAGTTGGGCCTGAATTTTTAACTGGAAGCTCAAGACTTAAAGCTGGAACTGCTCAGAAGCTTATCTTAAATATGATTTCTACAATTTCAATGATCCTTGATGGTCATGTAAGAGGTAATAAAATGATTGATATGCAGATGACCAATGCTAAGCTTAATAAACGTGCTAGAAGAATACTTATGGAAGAGTTAGGTGTTGATGAGAAAAAAGCTGATGAACTTATTACAAAATATAAAAGTATCCGATCTGCCATAGATAATTATTCAAATGAATAAATACTTAAGAAAAGGCTTTATTCAAGTTTTTGTGGGAATATCTTTATGCTTTATCGCACCTGTAATTGTTTCACAAGCATTTAATAATCAAGATCACCCATTCTTTTTAGTTGTATTAATTATAGGTGCAGTGCTTCTAATATTAGCTATTTTTTACGGATATAGAGGAATTAATAACATATTAAATGGTACACTTGGACCTAAGAATAAATTAAATTAATTTATTTTTGAATTAGATTTTTAATTATGATTAGTATAATTTTTCCAGATAAGTCCGTTAAAAAGTTTGACAAAGGTGTTAAAGTTATTGATGTAGCTAAAAGTATCAGTGAAGGTTTAGCAAGAAAAGTTATTTCAGCATCCTTTAATGATGAGACTCTAGAACTTGACTCGGAATTAACTAAAGATGGAAGTATTAAACTATATACTTGGGATGATAATGAAGGAAAACAGGCATTTTGGCATTCTTCAGCTCACATATTAGCTCAAACTATTAAATTTTTCTATCCAGAATCTAAATTAACAATTGGACCATCAATTGAAAATGGGTTTTATTATGATGTTGATTTTGGTGAAGAAAGTATCTCAGAAAAAGATTTTCAAAAAATTGAATCTAAATTTCTTGAGTTTTCTAGAAATGACTTCAAGTTTAGTATGAGGAATGTTTCGAAAGATGAAGCTTTGGAATTTTATAAAAAAGAAAAAAACGAATATAAGGTTGAGCTAATTGAAGCTCTAGATGACGGAACTATTACTTTCTGTGATCACTCAGACTTTAGTGATTTATGTAAAGGAGGGCATATCCCATCAACCGGAATAGTTAAAGCTGTTAAACTTTTAAATATTGCAGGTGCTTATTGGAGAGGTGATGAAAAGAATAATCAATTAACAAGAATTTATGGTATTTCATTTCCAAAGCAAAAATTACTAACTGAATATCTTGAGTTAGTTGAAAAAGCAAAAGAAAGAGATCACAGAAAAATTGGTAAAGAGCTTGAATTATTTACATTTTCAAGTAGAGTTGGACATGGTCTACCCCTCTGGCTACCAAATGGAACAGAACTAAGAGATAGGCTACAAGATTTTCTTGAAGACGCACAGAAAAGAGCTGGATATAAAAAAGTTATGTCATCTCATATTGGGGCTAAAGAATTGTACGAAACATCTGGGCATTATGAAAAATATGGTGCAGATAGTTTCCAACCAATTTCTACTCCAAATGATTCTGAAACTTTTATTCTAAGACCAATGAATTGTCCTCACCATTGTGAAATATATAATGCAAAACCACAGAGTTACAAAGATTTACCATTAAGACTTGCTGAGTTTGGAACAGTTTATAGGTATGAACAAAGTGGAGAATTACATGGTCTAAGTAGAGTTAGAGGATTTACAGTTGATGATGCCCATATATTTTGTACTCCAGAACAAGTTGACTCTGAGTTTAATAACACCATTGACTTAGTTCTTTATGTATTTAATTCGCTAGGGTTCAACGACTTTTCTGCACAAGTCTCATTAAGAGACCCTGATACACCTGAAAAATATATAGGTTCCGATAAAAATTGGGAAATATCTGAACAGGCAATTCTTAATTCTGCTAAAGAAAAAGGTCTTGACTATAATGTTGAATATGGAGAAGCTGCATTTTATGGTCCAAAACTTGACTTTATGGTCAAAGATGCACTTGGTAGAAGCTGGCAACTTGGAACAATTCAAGTAGACTACAACCTTCCAGAAAGATTTGATTTAACTTATAAAGGAAGTAATAATGAAGATTTAAGACCTGTTATGATTCATAGAGCTCCATTTGGAAGTATGGAAAGATTCGTTGCAATTTTAATCGAGCATACAGCTGGTAATTTCCCTTTATGGCTAACAACTATTCAGGTAGAAATTCTGATTGTTGGAGAGAACTTTAAAAATTATGGTCAAAAAGTTTTAAATATCTTAGAAAATCACGAAATTCGCGCGCACTTGGATGATAGAAATGAGACTGTTGGAAAGAAAATTAGAGAATCTGAGATGAAGAAGATTCCATTTATGATTGTTGTAGGTGAAAATGAAGTTAAAAATAATTCAGTTTCAATCAGGAGACATCATGGTGATGATCTGGGTGAAATGAAAATTGAAGAGTTTGTGGATATTGTTAAGAAAGAAGTTTCTGAATCTATCCCAAAGTTTAATATTAATTAAAAATAGTTGTTATAGCAATAAGAAGAAGAAGATCGAATAGGAGATTCAGAAGAGAAATAAAAGAAGATCCTCATAAAATCAATACTAAGATAACTGCTCATGAGGTTAGGCTAGTTGGTGATAATGTAGATGTTGGAGTATATTCTACAAATGAGGCTTTAAGAATAGCTAGAAATCTGGAATTAGATTTAGTTGAAATTTCTCCAAAAGCATCTCCACCTGTATGTAAAATATTAGAATATAAAAAATTCTTGTATGAGCAGAAAAAGAGAGACAAAGCTCTAAAATCGAAAGCAACTAAAATTGTTGTCAAAGAAATAAGATTTGGACCTCAAACAGATGAACATGATTATCAATTCAAGAAAAAACATGCAGAGAAATTTTTAAATGAAGGTGCAAAATTAAAAGCTTTCGTTTTTTTTAAAGGAAGATCGATAATATTTAAAGAACAAGGTCAAATACTGCTATTAAGATTAGCGCAAGACCTAGAAGATATTGGAAAGGTTGAACAAATGCCGCAATTAGAAGGAAAAAGGATGATAATGTTCATAATACCAAAAAAGAATTAAATTAGGGAACTATGCCAAAAATGAAAACAAAATCCAGTGCTAAAAAAAGGTTTAAAGTTACTGGTTCAGGTAAAATCAAAAGAAAACATGCCTTTAAAAATCATATTTTGACTAAAAAGTCAAAAAAAAGAAAACTAAGGTTAACTCACTTTGGGCTTGTTCATGAAAGTGATGAGAATAGTATTAAAAGACAATTAAGATTAAAATAAATTTACAGTAATGCCAAGATCAGTAAACTCAGTTGCCTCTAGAGCAAGAAGAAAGAAAATTTTAAAACAAGCTAAAGGATACTTCGGAAGAAGGAAGAATGTTTGGACAGTAGCTAAAAATGCTGTTGAAAAAGCTCTTGTATATGCATACAGAGATAGAAAGACAAAGAAACGAAACTTTAGATCTTTGTGGGTAATGAGAATTAATGCTGCTGCACATCAACATGGCCTTTCATATAATGAGTTTATTCATAAACTTAAGTCTAATAATATTTCTCTTAATAGAAAAGTGTTAGCCGACTTAGCAATGAATAACCCTAATGCATTTGAAGCTATAGTTAAGGCTTTAAAATAACCCCCCTATCCTACTTCAACTATTCTATTTTTTTTAGGTCTAATAAGAAAAATATAAGTTGAAAGAAGGTGCTTTACTTAAATTATTAAAGAATCCTAGTTCAAAAAGTGAGGGCTTTAAACTTCTAGTAGATTTATATCAAGAAAAGTTATACTGGATGATTAGGAAGATGGTTTTATCACATGACACAGCTAATGATGTTCTTCAAGAAACATACATTAGAATATTTAAGGGGATTGACAACTTTAAAGGAAATAGTGCTATTTCAACATGGATGTATAGAATAGCATATAATGAATGTCTTCGTTTTTTATCAAAAGAATCAAAACTGCTAAGAGTTGAATTAGATATAAGTGATAGTGACTATTCAAAAAAACTATATGCTGATTCATATTTTGATCCCAATGAATTATCGACTAAGTTTCATACTATATTATCTGAATTGACTGTAAATCAGAGAAATATCTTTAATATGAAATACTTTGATGAATTAAAATTCAAAGAAATTTCTGACATTACTGGCATAAACATAAATACAATAAAATCCACTTACTATCTTGTTGAAAAAAAAATTAAAAAAGAAATAAATGAATAGACATAAAAAAGAATTAGGTTTAAAAATTCCTGAGAATTATTTCAAGGAATCCAGAGAGAATATTCTATCTAAAAATCTAAATAGTACAGATAAAGAGTATTCGTTTAGGTTCTATCAGCTATCATTTGCTGCTATTTTTATTTTTACTCTTATATATTTTAATTATCCATTTTTAGAGAGGGAATCAATTAATTTTGAAACTGAATCACCAATTATATCAACTATTTTATTGAATGAAGAAATAACAGAAGAGTACATAATTGACTTTCTTACAGATGAGGTTGTGTCAGATGTAATTTATATGCCAAAATAAACTTTATGATAAATCTAAGTTCTAAATACAGAATGTTTAAATCAAATAAATTTCTATTAATTGTATTACTAACCTTGCTTTCGGTTAACACAGCTATTAGTCAAGAGAGCAGAAGATATAAGAAGGACTTTTCAAAAGAACTCATATCTAGCTTTACTGAATTTCAAAAAGATTTACTCAAAAAAGAACAAAAACTTTGGAAACGTCATCATGAACTCATTAAAAAAACTTTAACAGAAGTACAAGAAAGTATAATAGGTGATAGCTCAATGAATATAAGAGAGAGACACAAAATTCTTATGAAGTCTTTCACCGATGAACAAAAAATTATGGTTAGAAAATTTGAAGAAAGAATAGACACCATAAGACAGAAATTCTATGAATCATTATCAGAGAATCAAAAATCCTTAGTTAGAAAAAAAAGAAAGAGATCTAAAAGAAATGATTAATCTCTTTTAACAAATCCTTGTGTTTTACTCTAAATAATAAAAAATATATTTGCGCAACCAAACAACATAAAATGAACAAAATCTACTTATTCCTTTTATTTACATCATTTTCTTTATTCTCTCAACAAAACAGTGGTGGGAATTTTCAAGGATATGCTAACATGAATTTTAAAGTTTCAGGATTAGTCATTGATTCAGAGACTTCAGAGCCACTTGAGTATGCTACTATATCATTAAAAGCAAAAAATAATCCAGATAAAGTATTTGGAGGTATAACTGACGAAAACGGAAAGTTCTCAGTCGATGTTAATCCAGGAATGTATAACCTTACAATAGATTATATTTCCTTTATTTCATTCTCTAACCCGAATCTTATGGTAAGAGGAAATACTGATATTGGAAATATTTCTCTAGATCTTGATGTCTCAGTACTTGACGAAGTTGAAGTGAGAGCTGAAAGAACTCAGGTTGAAATTAGACTTGATAAAAAAATATATAACGTTGGACAAGATATAACTGTCAAGGGTGGTAATGTTTCTGATGTTCTTGCTAATATACCTTCAATTGATGTAGATTTCGATGGAAATATCTCTCTTAGAGGAAATAGTAATGTAAGAATTTTGATTAATGGAAAGCCATCTGGCTTAGTTGGATTATCTGGACCTCAAGGCTTAAGATCATTACCTTCTGAATCAATTGAAAAAGTTGAAGTTGTAACATCACCTTCTGCGAGATACTCAGCTGAAGGAACTGCTGGTATTCTAAACATAATTCTAAAAAAACAAAATCTTTTAGGCTTTAATGGAAACTTTAATGTTAATCTTGGTATACCAAAAAATGAAGGTATAAACGGTACTTTAAATGTAAGAAATGAGAAAGTAAATTTATTTGGAACCGTAAACCTTAGTAACTCTGAAAATTCAGGTACTTTCTTTTCAGAAACTAATTATACAAGACAGGATTTAACAATTGAAGAAACAAATGATTCAGATTATAATAATAAAAACATTTTTTTCAATTTAGGAAGTGAATATTACTTTGATGATAATACTTCCTTAACAATAAGTGGTTTTTACAAGAAAGGCGATGATTCTAGCTTTCTTACTAATATAGTAAACGATATATCTAGAGGGTCAATATCCTCAACAAATAATAGACTAAGAGATGAAACTGAAATGGATGAGTCTTTTGAATACGCATTAGACTTCTACAAAGATTATGATAGAGAAGGACAAATACTTAGTGCCAGAATTTCTTACGAAGAGAGTGAAGATGACGGATTAGAAGATATTGAAGATTTTGCAACCTTTCCCTTAATATCAGAATCAATTTTTGAGAAAGTATCAAATATAGATTTTCAAAAAAGGTTATTAGGTCAAGTTGACTTCATATATCCAATAGATAAAGACACTGAATTTGAATTTGGATATAGAGGTAATTTTCTAGAAAGAGAAACTGATTATGATGTCTCTTTTTTAAGTGGAGGTGATTTCGTCTCAGATCCTGGTCTATCAAATATTTTTAATTATAAAGAATCTGTAAATTCAGTATATACTCAATTTGGTAAAAAATTCAATAAATTATCGGCACTATTTGGATTAAGATATGAGAACTCACGTCAGGAAATAGATCAAAGGACAACGAATCAATTTGAAATTAAAAAATATTCTGATCTTTTTCCAACTTTAAATCTTGCTTATGAATTTTCAAGCCAAGAGTCATTAACATTTGGATACAGCAAGAGAGTAAGAAGACCTAGAGGATGGAATATTAATCCATTCCCAAGAAGAAATTCTGTCACAAGTTTTAGAAGAGGTAACCCATTCTTAGATCCAACTTTTACAACAGCCCTAGAGGTTGACTACTTAAAGAGATTTAAAAAATTCACTCTTAACACCTCAATCTTCTATAGACAATCTGATGGAAATATT
>Ga0181604_10002849_pt1 | contig 14828 bp, 10 predicted proteins | sample 041ome_12_FD_148663 | JGI IMG/M metagenome (GOLD analysis project Ga0181604, IMG submission 148663) | Coastal salt marsh microbial communities from the Groves Creek Marsh, Skidaway Island, Georgia - 041410US metaG (spades assembly) | ecosystem: Environmental > Aquatic > Marine > Intertidal zone...
GTTCCAAAATCGAATGGGCGGCTTTCCCTTCAATCTGCAGTGCTTCTTCAATCGAAAAGGACCATTGATTTATGGTTGAATGCCGATCTGCCTTCATACATTCCTGAGGGAATGCCGCAATTTCACGAGCCAAACGCTCTGCTTCTGAGCGCGACGTCCCCGGCTTCACAACCCGATTAGCCAATCCAATTGCGAGTGCTTCATCAGCATTTACCGGTCTCCCAGTTAAAATCATATCCATTGCCCGGCCATGACCTATCAGACGAGGTAGACGAACCGTACCACCATCAATTAATGGCACCCCCCATCGCCGACAATAAACACCAAAAACCGCATTATCTTCGGCCACACGGAGATCGCACCACAACGCAAGTTCAAGTCCACCTGCAACAGCATAGCCGCTCACAGCAGCAATAACTGGTTTACTAATCGGGGTTCGTGTTGGTCCCATTGGCCCAGGCCCCTTACCTTCCGGGTCTACTATTTTCCGTCGACTAGGATCACTCATAGCTTTCAGATCCGCACCAGAGCAAAAATGTCCACCTTTACCCCAAAGCACAGCTACTCGTGCGTTTGCATCACCATCAAATTCATCGAAAGCACTTTGCAGCAACTCCCTTGTTGGTTGGTCCACGGCATTTCGGACTTCAGGGCGATGCAATACGATCGTCCAAATATCATCATTTTTCTCTATTTCTACGGCCATTATTTCTCCTTTTCGAAACGTTTCTTCGTGAATCCTTTACCAAGCCTGTTTAAAATACAATCAAGCAATACCCGGTTTTTAAATATTTCAACCAACTATGCTCTACAATAAAACGACAGTACAAAATGGGATAAGTCTACCGGTAATGATTATCCAACAGCTTCCTTATAAAATTGATCTGAGTTTACTATTGTCAAACTAAGTTGTTTCTAAGTCGATTGAATCCCTCTAGAATTTTGCAGCAAAGCGTCGATACAATATAACAGTCTCACAAACTTACTCATATTCAATGATCTCGAAGAAGCGCAAGAAGGTTTTTCTATCATGGTGAATACAAAATATTCCGACCCTAACTATAATCCAGCAGAGAGGCCAGGCTTGAATGATAGTGATAATATTCCACCAGATTGCTCCGGCCAAAACTTTTTCCTAATTGACCACCAATTTCAAAGTCTTTTGCCACTATATACCTCAAAGGATGAATACCAACATTTCAAATCACACCTTGAGCGTCTAGGGAAGGTTGCTGGTGGACGCCTAAATGACTTGGCTATGCAGGCTGATAAAAACATCCCCGTATTGCATCCAAGGGATCGATTTGGCCGTGATATTGACTGGATTGAATATCATCCTGCCTACAAAGAAATGGAGCAGATCGCCTGGGATGATTTTAAAATGGCCGCTATGTCTCATCGGCCGGGAGCCCTCGGCTGGCACCAAGTTGTTTCTCCCCCCATTAAATATGCATTTCAATATGTATTTTCCCAAGCCGAATTTGGAATTTTATGCCCATTGTCCGTATCCGAAACGTCAGCTTACCATTTCGAATGGGCCAAGGACGCAAAACTGAAAAAACTATTCTGGGAAGGGTTAACGAGCCTCGACTTTAGTCAGAGATTAACAGGGACGCAGTTTATGACGGAAAAGGCTGCCGGATCTGATGTTGGCAACGGAACATTGACTGCAGTACCCGATGGCGAAAACTGGAAACTCTATGGCGAGAAATGGTTTTGTTCGCATGCCGATGCAGATGTAGCTCTGCTGCTAGCGAGGCCCGATGGAGCACCTGCCGGTACAAAGGGACTGGGGTTATTCGCTATGCCTAGACATCTGGAAGACGGGTCCCGAAACAGCTACCGTATCGTTCGACTGAAAGATAAACTGGGCACTAAAAGCATGGCATCTGGAGAAATAATTTTCGAAGGTGCAAAAGCATATGCGGTTGGGGATGTCTCTCAAGGAATAAAACAAATGTTAGGCCAAGTAAATTTATCACGGCTTTCGCATGGCGTTCGGGCCGCAGGAATGATGCGTCGCTGCCTAAATGAGGCGTTAAGTGCTGCCCACTTTAGACAACAATTCGGGGAACCTGTAATAAACAAACCGTTAATGCGTAGCCAATTACTCGACATCATTATTCCAACCGAACAAGCTTTAAGTGCTGTCATGTACACCTCACAATGTATGCAAGAAGCGGAGAACGGTGACACAAGAAGTGAGAAGCTTCTTCGCCTAGCAACACCATTACTTAAGATGATGGCATGCAGAGATAACGTTCCCGTCGCAACTGCATCTATGGAGACACGCGGTGGCCTCGGCTATATAGAAGAATGGGTTAATCCTCGGTTAGTTAGAGATGCACAAATAGGGCTCCTCTGGGAAGGCACGACTAACATAAACGCCTTAGACGTTATCACACGGGCGATAAAAAAAGAAAATTGTGGTGAAGCATTAAGAGAAGATATGGATCGACTATTAGATAACGCTTCCAATTGCCCTGGGCAGTTAAAATCGCTCCTCAAAAACAAAGTCAGTCGGGCAGTTGAATTTGCCAGTTTTGTAGCCGAAAATCCCGATAATGAGTCCGAATGTAGACGAGCCGCTGGTGGTCTTTATCATGCTAAAACTGCCACGCTTTTGGCCTCAGAGGGCACCAAACTCGGTGCAGATGGCGGCGATGCACGACGCCTTATTCTAGCCCGCCTAGTTGTCGACACTCGGCTCACTCCGCGAGATCCATTAGCGGTCGATGAGAGCCCATTTCAAACTGAAGCGTCAAAGCTCCTGATAAATGAAGCGCCCGTTAGTCTCAATAGAGCACTAGAAATAATATCACTATAGGACGATTTATTACCGCGGCGGATTAATTATCAAACGCTTCAGCTCCTCTATTTCTCTCCGTATTGTTCGTAATTCCTCCTTGTGTTCCTCACTTGTATATCTTTTGTTCACTTCCGTTTCACTTGTCTCACCTGTTTGTTTACCTTCATTTAACGTCTGCATAGAATCTATTATGATAGCGATAAACAAATTTAATACGGTAAAACTCGACAAAATTATAAAAGCGACAAATAAAATCCACGCCCACGGATAAATTTCCATTACCGGTCGGACAATCCCCATGGACCAGCTTTCTAATGTCATAATTTGGAAAAGTGTAAACATTGAGTCACCCAGGGTACCAAACCAATCCGGGAAATTTTGTCCAAATATTTTTGTCGTAATCACCGAAAACACATAAAATACTAATAAAAGCAGTACAATTATGGCTCCGACACCAGGAACGGCATGCAAAAGTGCCACAACAATTCTGCGCAACCGCGGCACAGTTGAAACCAGTCGAAATACTCTCAGCACTCTTAACGCCCTGAGAACCGCCAATGCCTCATTAGATGGAACTAATGTTATAGCTACCACTATAAAATCAAAAATCCCCCAAGGGTCTCGAAAAAATTCACGTCCCTTCGCAAAAATTCGAAGCCCTAGCTCTATACAGAAAACTATGATGACTCCTTGATCAAACAGCACCAATTCCCGGCCAATGAGTTCCATCACTTTTGGTGATGTTTCTAAACCGAGTATCAGGGCGTTCACTATGATCAGACCCATTATGAAATTTTTGAAGAAGGGATGATCAACGAGTAGATTTACTTTGTATCGCACTGTTAGTTGTTCCGTCGTATTTGTTATCTTTAATCTGTAAAAAAAGAATGAAAATTAAACGCCAATATCTTTATTGCGTGCTGCGAAGCTACGGCTTGGGATATCTAGGATTGTTTCTATCTTTTTTGCTGTTGTTAATATTAGGTCAGTATCGAGTCCTGTGTCTAAATCAGATCTATTTAACATATTTACAATATCTTCAGTGGGTAGATTGCCGATATCTCCCATTCCACCCGGCATGGCAATACCACCTCCGATACCACAAATTGAGCCCTCTACTGATTTCGCACCTGCGTTTAGTGCCGCAAACATATTCGCGGCAGCCATACCTGTCCTCTCATGCATATGAAATCCTAATTCTAAATCAGGCCAACGGTCGCGTACAGCGGTAAAAATTCTGCTAATATGTATTGGGTTTTCCATTCCCGTACTCGCAGCCAAATACAGACGTCGGATACCCTTTTTATGAAGTTTGTTTACAACATTGAAAATCGCTTCATCAGCTATTATTCCCTGATAGGGGCAGAAAAAAGTTACCCCCATCGCCATTATGAATTTTATTCCCGCTTTTTGCGCTAATTCAAAACAATCTCCCGCCGCATTTATTGCGTGATCCAGTGTCATATTCTGATTTTTTTTGAGATATGTTTCACTGACCGTCAGCAGACCAAGGATCTCGTCGACGAGACCTGACTCGATCGCTCGGATAGCACCTTTCTTATTTGGAACTAAGGCACGGTAGACCGTTCCCGGGCGCCGTTTTATTCGCTCTAAAACAGCTTCGGCATCAATTAACATGGGAACAACTTTTGGATGTGCAAAACTAGTTACTTCTATTATCGGCAAGCCAGCATCCGAGAGTAAATCGACGATCCTAACTTTATCTTCTGTTGATATCCATCGAGGAAAAGATTGAAGTCCATCCCGTGGTCCAACTTCTGCTACAACGACCTTTTGATTTTTTTTAATCATAATTCTCTTTCTGGGTATTTTAGCCTATTTCATAACCTTCATTTTCTAACATGTCTGGATCGAAACCGAGCATATCGATCAATACTTCCCTATTATGTTCTCCAAGTTTGGGGCCTGCATGTTTAATTTCACCAGGGGTACGCGAGAAATTTCCAACAACATTTTGCATCTTTAAGGGGCCTTTCAACTCGCTATCTTCAACAGCCACAATATTACCCCGAGCAATAAAGTGCGGATCTTCAAATATCTCGGCTATATTATTACAAGCTGCAACAGCTGCTCCGAATTCATCGAACAGTTTAATTAGAGTGTCTCTATTAAAAGCCAGGATTGCATTTTGTAAGGCCTCGTCTAACGCTTCTGCATTTTGAATTCTCAATCTATTATCCAAAAATCTTGGATCATTAATGAGATCAGGTACATTCAATGCCTCACACATGCGTTCAAAAGTTGATTGGGCACTTCCAGATATTGAAACCCATTTATCATCTTTAGTTCGATATGTATTACGGGGTGCGGTGAATGGAAGACGACTTCCATTCCGTTCCTGTATTATCCCTAATTGATCATAATCAACAACCTGAGGACCAAGTAGTGTGAATAACGGCTCATAAATTCCAAATTCAACAATTTGCCCTCTTCCACTATTTTGGTCTCTCTCTCGTAACGCCGCCAATGCTAAATATGCTCCCATCAAACCAGATGTCTCATCCGCAAGACCAAAACCAGGAAGTAAGGGTGGCCGATCCGAATATCCTGTGATCGATGCAAAACCCGCATATCCTTCCGCCAACGTGCCAAACCCCGGCCGATGGCTATTCGGTCCCGTTTGGCCAAATCCTGTTATTCTTACCATTATAAGACCCGGGTTTATTTTACTGAGGGTTTTATAATCGAGCCCCCATTTCTCGAGCGTTCCCTTGCGATAATTCTCTATAATTATATCCGCATCTTTGACCAAAGCCTTAACAATTTGAACTCCTAGCGGGGTACGCAAATCTGCGGTAACTGACCGTTTATTGCGATTGACTAACTTGTACATCAAACCGACGCCGTCTTTATTATTACCCCAATATCGAATTTCGTCCCCGGTACCCGGTCTTTCCACTTTAATAACATCGGCCCCAAAATCACCAAGGAACATAGAGGATATGGGCCCTGCTAAGAAATTCGAAATGTCGATAACCCGGACCCCACTCAAGGCGCCACTCATAGGGGCCTTAATATTGTCTTTATCCACTATCGCTTCCTTTTATAAAATTGATAATAAACACTAGATAGCAAGTGTTGACAGGTTCTGTAAACTTTACTTCCTACTAAGTTGTTAAGTTTAATAATAGCCGCTATATGCTTGATTTAATCTGAAACCGTACTTCCTGGCCTTAAATAATTAGGAATCACAGTTTTGTATCAATGTGTTTAACAACTTCATCGGAGATAAGAATGACTAAAGACCCGGAAAAGAGCGCCGCAGCTAAATTAGGGTTTATTGGTGTAGGATTAATGGGTAGCGGTATGGTCAATTGTTTACAGATGGCCGGTCATGAAACACATTTGCTCATACATAAAAATCGATCTCCAATCGAGAAGGCCTGTAAAAATGGCGCGATCTCCTATGATAATATTTTTGATTTAGCTGATAATGTAGAAACTCTTTTTTTATGCCTTCCTTCAAGTGAGGAAGTAATTGAAATAGCCAGAAAGCTTTCAACGACTCCATCCAAAATCACTTTTGTTATCGACTGCACCACCAATTCTCCAGACTCAGTTGCCACCATTAATAAAATTTTTTCAAATGAAAATATAGAGTATCTGGAGGCCCCGCTTACCGGGGGCGTCACTCAGGCTGCTGAAGGACAACTTGGTGCAATATTAGGCGGGACAAAAGATGCTGTAAAAAAAGCACGTCCATTGCTGCGTAGTTGCTGTTCCAAAATGTCTCATGTAGGTCCAATTGGTATGGGTGCAAAAACCAAATTAGTCAGTAATTTTTTGGCGCTGGGAACAGCGACCTTAGTTGTTGAAGCTTTTCATATTGCAAAAAAAATTGGAATAGATTGGCAATCTTTTTACGATCTAGCATGCCAAGGCTCCGGTCATTCGATGAGCCTTGACCGGATAGCACCCAAGGCAATTGAAGGAAACTATAAAGGTTATGTGTTCAGCATCTCTAACACCGCTAAGGATTTTCGTTACATACATAAATTATTTTTGGAGGAAGATCCGGAACTGGCCAATTTGGCCAACTGGATACTGAAACAATACGAAAGCGCGGAGGAAAAAGGGCTTGGTGATTCTCTATTGAGTCAACGATTAGATCCTCAAATTATGGAGAGATAAACCAATTTTACTCTCCCTTAATTTTATCGGTTGCGGCGCTTATTCCAGCTATATAGCCCCAGGTCAAACAGGGTCCAAGTGTCGTCCCCGCCCCCACTCCTTTGGCCCCAAAACAATTCGCCATCACATTTCCTGCAGCATATAACCCTTCAATTCCAGTGCCATCTGACCTCAAAACCTGGGCTGTTTCGTCAGTGCGCGGTCCTCCTTTTGTTCCAAGAAAACTTGCCTTAAAGGGCATCGCAAAATAAGGGCCTTGATCTATGGTGCCCAAGGTTGGATTCGGTTTATTGTTGGGGTCGCTGCCTCTATTTCTATCCCAAATCGACTTGCCTCGGCCAAAATCTTCATCTTCTCCGCGTATAGCAAATTCACTAAACCTTCGGGCTGTGTCGGCTAGATTTTCTGGATCCACACCTATTGATTTGCCTAACTCTTGTAACGAACCAGCCTGGTAAAAATTATTTTTTATTTTTTTGTTAGGAAGGGCATGTGGATATTTTTTAGCAAACTGGCTGTCATATATGCGCCAGGCGGGTAAATTTATAGGCATACCCGTTTCTTTGTCTCGCTCGTTGAAAGCTAGCCCAATATTCATCTGTTTTTCATTAACAAAACGCCGGCCATCCCGATTAACAATCATGGAATGGGGCAGAAAATAATCTGCTGCTGGCTGCCCTTGTAATTTCCCTTCATACCTCACGGGTGTAGTTCCCATTATAAGTGCCTGGTCCATTCTATCTAAGTGCGCCCCAGCTTCTAAAGCCATTTTTTGACCGTCTCCTGTATTCGTGGATGGACTAGCTGTCCATTCAACAGGACCAGGAAAATATCGTGCCATCATCTCTGGATCCCATTCGAATCCCCCGCTTGCTAGAACAACACCCCTCGTAACAGCCACTTGCTCCGGATTTCCATCCTTTTCTATTTCAATTCCGGTAACACTCCCATCAGTTAAGATTAGTTTTCTCGCGGATGATTTAATTTGGACCTCAACGCCAGTATCTAAACACCCTTTTAGAAGACCAATAGTAAGGGAATTACCGCGCGTACGAATTTTACGTAGGCTTCTCCAAAATAATCGCGGCGCATACTTTAATGCCCATTTTTTTGGATTTGAAAAAAAGTGATTGTCAACGATTTCCTCATAGGTCAGCCAGATAGATGAGGTTGGTTTTCTCACTAACTCCGCCCATCTGCCAAGGATATTCAGAGGCAAGGGTCTTGCAGACACATTTCGCCCTTTTGCCATTCCCCCAATGCTTTCGGCATAGGGATCAGGGTCGTTATTTGGGATAAATCTCAAGGGACTAAATTCCTCTAAGAAATGCAAGACCTTCGGCACTGTATCTACAAAAGCGGTCCAAAGCGCTTCATCAGTGTTATGCCATCCCTCAGGAGACACACTCCTAATATACTGCAAAACGCTTTCCCGGTTGTCAGTAACGCCCTGTTGCGCGATATAATGATGGCCAGGAGCCCATATGCACCCTCCTGACATGGCTGTTGTACCACCTAAAACTTCTGCCTTTTCGATAACTAATACTCGGGCACCGGCAGACCGTGCGGACAAGGCAGCGCTTAGGCCTGCCGCCCCAGAGCCAACAATAACTACGTCGTATTCCGATTTATTCATCATTCATGAAAAACGTTTCATTGAGACTGATCATTTTATTTCTCTGTTTCCTGCGAATGGTATAGAAGTATTAACTGATAGCATAAAATCATACTAGTGAGTGTTATCGTTAATCACTAGCTGTTACTAGGCGATACCTGAGGAACCAAAATGCGAGATATGAAGTGGTTTACAAAATTAATAATTGTCATTGCCCTTCTTATATTTATTTATCTCATAGGTTTGCGAGCGGTGGCTTTTTTGGGCTAATGAAGTTTTCTTCTTGCTAACACTATTATAAGTTTGTCTTGGTGCCCCTTGAATTCAGAGTTTGAATGGTTTTTGCGATCAAGCAGGCGCGTTCAGACAGACTTTTCAATTCCATCCACTCGTCTGGCCGATGATAGTTGCCGCCTATCGGACCCACACCACAAATTACTGGGGTACCCGCTGCTGCAATAAAGCCACTATCTGCACATCCCCCAGAATGTTCACCTTCAATTTGCACGCCGTCCTCTGCTGCTGCTTCACGATAAATATCAAATAACTCCATGGATTCTGTTGTTGGGTTTAACGGATGAAACTCTCCTTTCACTGTAAGAGTAGAACTTGTACCAACGACCGTCGTTATCTCACAAATCTTTTTTACATTATCAATTATTTCGTCTCTATCCTCTTCAGCGCGGTAACGAATATCAATATCACAGTTGGCTTCAGCCGCGAATGTGTTAACAGATTGACCTCCAGAAATTAAACCAACATTTATCGTAATTCCTCGATCTAATTCCGTAAGGGCATGTAATGATTGAATTTTTCTTGCTAATTCTTCAATCGCGCTTCGGCCTTCCTCAAAAGCACCTCCTGAATGCGCTGCGACTCCAGAAACCGAACAATGACAAAAAATACCACCTTTACGCTTTGTCACAATATTTCCACTAGGTCGCCCAGGCTCGCTATTGAATGCAAGACGGGCCTTTTTTGCTTCGGCAACAATTATATCTTGTGATGCTGGAGACCCTATCTCTTCATCCCCAGTAAAAAGACCAACCATGGGATTTGGCTGCCCCCCGAACTTTGAGAATGCAGCTAAAATAAATGCATTCATGACAAGACCAGGTTTCATATCGGCAACACCTGGGCCAAAAGCTCTACCATTCTTTATTTCAAATGGGCGTTTCTCGACTTCTCCTGTAGGAAACACGGTATCTCTGTGACCGCACAGAAGTAGAGGACGATTACCGTCACCCCCTGAAACAATTACACGAAGAACATCTCCTTGATCCTTCAGAGCTATGGTTTCATGTGTCACTGAATGTGCATCAAAAAATTCTCTTAGCCTTTCTGCCACTTTATCGACACCCTGCTTATCGAAACTATTACTGTCAATATTCACTAGGTCAGCCAGGAGCTTGACCATATTCTCTTGTTGTGAATTCAGCCATTCGGTTACAGGATTACTCATTGTATCTCTCCTCTAAACAGACAGGGTATCAAGACACATACACACAAAGTCTTGAATAAAAAATCTAATTCACAGAGTGAATTAAGCAATTGCTAGTGGGTTTATTATCACTCCCAAGCAGATGCATAGCATGAATATTTCCATTTTCCGTTTTTGCCCACAGCAATAAGGTGTCATCCCAAAACATCGGTCTCCGAAACCAAATCTCCATATCAAAACATTCTGGATTACCCATATATTTAGCTATTATCTCCCGATAAAAATGTACCCCCATTAGTCCAGCCGCAATAGGTGCTCTAAAACCATGCTTTTGTGCCACTTGGGGATCAGAATGAATCAAATTACCGGCCTCTTTACTAAACTCGGCTACTTTACTCGGCTCCAGTGTTTTCTGACAAATTTTGACGAAGCCATCCAAATCTTCTTTGGGACGAAAAATACGATCAGAAGGTTTCTTATCTCCTAGCGGAATTATTCCCGATCGAGTCGCTTTAACGCAGATTTTATCTTCTTCATTCTCATATTTAAATTCGCAACAAAGAATAGAACCGCGTGGATGAGGTTTGATACCGATAATTTTGCCAGAAATACGGATAGTTTCATCCAGCCTAAGGGGATGCAGTTGCTGGAATCTTTGGGACAAATGCACTGCCCCCAAAATAGGTATACCACTATCTATTAACACTTGTAATGTCGGTAAACCGAGCATTGCAACGTCGACAAAATTACCATACGCATTAGGCTCGATATCACAACATTCTAATTTAGCTTTTTGATCATCAGAAGATATTATGAATGCTTGAGAAGAAAACTCCAGACCAAGCTCAGGATCAATTTGCACTTTCATATTCCTAAAACAACCTCAATATTGTGACCAATCTGATATTTTTAAAACAATACTCTTTATACCGGGTTGACATCTTGAATCACTTTTTCAATAGCTCGATCTAATCTATCTAATGCCTGATTTATTTCCTCTTCTTTAGCTATGAATGGTGGTGCCAATAGCACGTGGTCACCATTTTTGCCATCACGTGTTCCAGGCATTGGGTAGCAAATCAGCCCCTCATCGAACGCCGCTTTTTTTAGCTTTGCTGCTAACCCAATATCTGATTCGAAGGGTAGCCTTTTTTCTCGATCCCGAACAAATTCAAGGCCCCAGAAAAAACCTCTTCCTCTAATGTCACCGACATGGGGGTTTTGCTCAAACCGGGAACGCAGCTGATATTCAAGATGTTTCGATTTATCCTGTACCTTTTGAACCAGATCTTGCGCAATAATTTCTTGGACCACAGCTAATCCCGCTGCCGCTGCAACGGGGTGCCCTAAATATGTATGCCCATGCTGGAAAAATCCTGAGCCCTCAGAAATTGTTTCATAAACATTTCGAGTACAAAGCATTGCTCCGATTGGCTGATAACCAGATCCTAGGCCTTTTGCTATACATAGGATATCGGGTGCTATGGCCTCTGCATCATATGCGAAAAGATGTCCCGTACGGCCCATGCCGCACATCACTTCGTCAAGTATTAGAAGAATACCATATTTATCGCATATTTCCCTAATCCTCTTAAAATATCCATCAACAGCTGGCACCGCACCAAGGGTCGCGCCAACAACTGGTTCCGCTAGAAACGCCATAACAGTATCTGGACCTAATCTCAGGACTTCTTCTTCTAATTCATTAGCAACGCGTTGACCGTAATCAGCTAAACTCTCACTTTCTTCCCTCTCAGCATATTCATAACAGGGAGCGATATGGTGCATTTCTGCAAGAAGCGGAGCAAACTGCTCACGACGCCATGCATTTCCACCTGCAGCGAGTGCTCCAAGCGTATTACCGTGATAGCTTTGGCGACGAGCAATTAAATGACGTCGTTGAGGTTGGCCAAGTTCAATAAAATATTGTCTTGCCAGTTTAATAGCACTTTCAACCGCTTCAGAACCTCCTGACACTAGATATACCCGATCCAAATCGCCCGGGGCATGGTTGACTAACAATTCAGCCAATTGCTCTGCTGGTTCAGTGGTAAAAAAGCCGCTGTGAGCAAATGCTAATTTATCTACTTGTTCTTTAATTGCCCGCGCGACATTTTCATTAGAGTGTCCCAAGCAGGATACCGCAGCACCACCGCTTCCGTCGAAATAACGTTTGCCGCTTTTATCAATCAGAAAACAGCCTTCACCCGCAACTGCCACAGGCGGGGTAATTCTACAATTTCGCGGAAATATGTTACTCATTAAACACCTCAGGCTAAAAATTGAGAGAATAGATTACAATTAATTTTTCATCCTGAGCCCGTCCGCATCAAACAGAGGGCCAGTTGAAACTGTAGCACTATATAATTGTCGCGCAATATCGACATAAACGTTTGAGTTATCAGAAACCTTTTCTTTTAAATACCCCAATGCAATCGGCTTCCCAATACGAAAACCAAACGTGCAAGAAGTTGTTTGACCAATAATTTGATCGTCAAAATATATTGGTTCTCCCCCGATGGGAACCGCTGTTTCATCTTCCAGGGTTAACGAAATTAATTTATTTTCCGCACCCTCTTTTCTCTTCTTTTCCATGGCTGCATATCCCACGAACCCACCTTTCCTTCGTGTAAACATATCCAATCCAACCTCTATTGGTCCTATATCGCTGTCCAGCTCATGGCCAAGCGCACAAAAGCTCTTCTCTATTCTCATTGAGGTTTGAGCGAAAAGACCAGCGGGCAGTGCGCCCGCATCTATCAAAGTTTTATAAATTTCACGAAGATCATCGGTCTTGCAGGTTATTTCCCAGCCTAGCTCTCCGACATATGATATCCTAGCTGCACGGATGGACTTTCCCGCTAAATTGAACTCACCTGTTTTGAAATAACCAAGATTAGATATATCTGAAGCCCCGCACTTTGTAACGACTTCAACGGCTTTTGGCCCCATCAAACTAAGGACACCATAATTAGCAGTTGTATCCTCTATCCTAACATTAAACCCGTTTGCCATAGCATTGAACCAAGAATGATCCCGTTTTATTGTATTTGTTCCTACAAAGAGACGATAATGATCCCGTGTTATTCTCTGGGCGGTTATATCACTTTCATACGTTCCCCTCTCATTTAAAACAGCACTATATACGACAGATCCCGGTGGTCTTTGCATGTAACCAGCACATGTCTTCAGTAAAAACTGTTCCGCATCTGGACCAGTGATATCTATCTTTCCAAAACATGACATATCAAATAGCGCAGCAGCTTTATGCGCAAACGAAACCTCTTCGCCAACATTATTAAACCAATCTGGTTTACCAAATGTGAGGTTTGGTTCTTTTACCTTATTGAAATAAAGTGGCCTTTCCCAACCAAAAACCTGCCCCATATGGGCGTTTTTATTAATGTACTCCTCATGTAATGGTAACTTATAAAGATTACGAGAGGTTTTTAACTGACGTCCTGGATAGGCTATCTCATAATGCGTTCCAAGAATTTCTGGAGCTCTTGCCATCAGATGTTTTACATCATTAAATATCGGCGCAAAACGCTTGGCATCCGCTTCGCTTAGGTCATAAGCGGTATGTCCCTCCACAATAGCGTGAGCTAAATTCATTCCAGCGCCACCGCCCGATGCAATGCCAACAGAATTTAACCCGCAACCAAGAAAAAGGCCCCTGGTCTCAGCCGTTTCTCCTAACATAAACGTGCCATCGGGCGTAAAGCTTTCTGGACCGTTGAGAAGCATTTTAACTTCCGCTGTTTCAAGAGCGGGTAATCTATGCATGGCTAATTCCATCATAGGTTCAAAATGCTCCCAATCTTCAGGCAAGAGTCCAAATTCAAACGTTTCGGTTAACGTACCTGGAGCAATTGGTTTACCCATTGGCTCAAAGCAACCAACCAATAGGCCACCAGAGTCATCACGAATATAAAGATGACTGTCATGATCACTTAAAGTTGGGGTATTGCCCTGAATACCATCGATCGGTTTAGTTAAAAGATAAAAATGTTCACATGCAAGAACAGGCACTTCTGCCCCTGCCATAGCGCCAATCTCTCTCGACCATAACCCACTACACACTGCTATAGCATCGCACATGACGGTCCCGGCACTTGTTTCTACTCCAACCACCCTGCCATTTTTTGTCAGTACAGCACTCACACCACAATTCTCAAAAATCTGATTATCTCTTTTCCTCGCACCCTTAATCAAAGCAGCGCAGACATCTGAAGGACTTACCCGTCCGTCATCAGGCGACCAAACAGCTCCTAGAACATCATCACCATTCATCATTGGCCAACGTTCCAAAGCTTCAGCTTTGCTAATTGATAGTGCATTCAGTCCGTAGGCATTAGCGAGTGCCTCCTGTCTTTTAATATGAACCAAACGATCCATCGTGGTTGCTATTGAAAGACTTCCTTTTTGGATCCAACCGACGCTTTGTCCTGTTTCGTACTCCAACTGAGAATAAAGTTCTACAGAGTATTGAATCATACGGGTAAGGTTTTGCGAGTTACGCAAAGCTCGAACTTGGGCTGCCGAATGCCACGTTGTACCACTGGTTAATTTATTTCTTTCCAGTAATATCGCGTCGCTTACCCCTAACTTACCAAGATGGTACAGCGTTGAACATCCCATTATGCCACCGCCAATCACGACAACCGAGGCATGTGATGGTAAATTACTCATATTATTTCAATAGATCTTTGGGAACCGCTCAAGGATAAGTTGCCTCTAGCAAGTCTCTCAATTTTCCCAACAGCTCTTTATTTATATTTCGGGGCCCGAAATCTAATCTATTTTTATGG
>Ga0181604_10002860_pt1 | contig 14799 bp, 7 predicted proteins | sample 041ome_12_FD_148663 | JGI IMG/M metagenome (GOLD analysis project Ga0181604, IMG submission 148663) | Coastal salt marsh microbial communities from the Groves Creek Marsh, Skidaway Island, Georgia - 041410US metaG (spades assembly) | ecosystem: Environmental > Aquatic > Marine > Intertidal zone...
AACGTGCGACCGAATGGATTTACAACGACCAAAAAGTAACAACAAAAAAGAGCGAGAATAAAATAATAGTGTTATTATTATTAGTTTGCGCGCGACGCTCTACTGCAATAAACTCACGCGCGCACGCCGTAGTGTCACACACACACACGACGCGTTCAAACAACAACGCGTATGAGTATTACGAAGAAGGAAAGTCAATGGGCACGTATATATTTCAAGCCGAGGTGTTTCTCTCTCTCTGTGGTATGTGGATAAGAAGACTCGATGTCTTCTTCTCTCGCCGTGCACAGACATACGCGGGAGCGCGAGTAAGCGAAACGAGTCGGCGGGCGCGAAACGCCCTCTCGCACGAGCTACGCTACCCCACAAAATAAACGAGAGAGAGAGACGAAGAAACCGGGCAGCGATTGGATGCGAGATGTGCTTTTTTTTTTAAATATTACTCGTAGTACGCGCGCGATGAGCGCGTTTGTTTACGTTAACCAACTCGGATCGCCTTTAGGTATTATCCCGTACGGATTTAACGCGACGTGCGAGGTGAAATAATGCGTCTTAATGTCCCACATGTTGGTCGCTTTTCGAAACGCCGGCATCGCGTATAACCGTTTCACGTACGCGCTGATGTTCTTATACTCGCGAATGCATTTTTTGTTCGTTTTAAAGTACACGACGTACACCTCGTCGAATCGAACTAACGTTTGGAACACCCGAACGTCGATTTCGGTGACCTCGTCGTCGCTCACCAAAAACTTCATCTTCGAACGCTCGAGAACGCTTTCCAATCTCTCCAAACCTTCGTATAACTCTTCCACGGCTTCCTCGTACGCCTCTTGCGTCCGCGCGAACCCACACTTGTAGACGCCGTTATTAATCGCGCGATACGTCCACTCGTTCATCTCGTCAATCTCTTTTCGCTTACTCTCCGGGTACAAATCTAACGTCGCGTTCTTCGCGAGCGGTTGAAACCGCGCGTTCAAATCTCGAATAATCTCGCTGCTCTCGTTGTTCACGATTCGCTTTTCAGTTTGATCGTACAAGATTGGTACCGTAAACGGACCTTTGTACGAATTGTCGTGCTCTTCGTAGAAATCTCGGATGGAATAAAACTCCGTCTTCTTCGTCTTCTTCGGGTCCTTCCTCGTGTGATACGCTTGCACCTCGAATTTCGCGCTTTCAATCCCGGACAAATGTTGAATCCATCGACAGTTCTCGTTGGGAAAAACCCACCCGGCGTGTCCATCATCTTCATCCGTATCCTCCTCGTCGTCTTTTCCTTTTTTTCTTCTCGTTTTCTGCCACGTCGGGTGCACGATGTCCACCTCGATTCCATCCTCCAATCCTTTCAGATAGAGGACGGAAAGACATCGCGTCGCCCACGGGCAGGCGTAGGAAACGATGAGTTTGTATCGGTTTTTTTCCGAAACGATATCTGAAACGCGGTCTCGGAAACTGGATTCGTTCCGCGCGAACCTGCCTTTCCGGTCGACGGCGGCGACTGCCGTGTGCCGTTCTCCGTCGTTGGTCATATTTGGTTGTGACGAACACGCCTCTCGAAAGTTTTCCAATTCATTTCAACGAACGCTTCTTCATTCTCTTTCGCGCGCGAAAGAGAGAACGAGTGACTACTTCTGCGAGAAAAACAACTTCACGATGACGACGCGCGCTGCACTTCTGAGGAGGATGACGACGACAAAAACGGCCAACACCATCACGGCCGCGCGGTATTGTTGTTCAAGTTTTCTCAACGCGAACACCCATCAACATCATCACGGGAACAACAGGAAACGAAGTAAAAGAGGACGACGAACACTCGCGTCGTTTACGTCGGATACCACGACTACGACGACTACGACGAATGCACCGTTGCGAATTGTAAGCTGGAACGTCAACGGATTACGCGGAACGATGAAAAAACACCCACACTTCGTGAAAGATTTATACGAGAAGACGAGATTTGACATCTTGTGCGTGCAAGAGACAAAGATGCAAGAAGGGAACGTAGGGGAAATGGTAGCGGTAATCGAGGACGACGAGGATGAAAATGATGATGATAAGGGACCAGGAGGCCTGCATCATAATCAAAACGATCAATTAGCGGCGTACTTTTCATGTTCAACAGCGAGGAAAGGGTACTCGGGCGTGGCCATGATCACTCGTCCAGATGTGAAGTTTACGTCAAAACCGCGCGAAGGGTTTCACCAACGCGCGTTAGACGAGGCGGATTTCGAAAAGACGGAGGAAAACTTGGAGGCGTTTCATTTGTTCAATCGAGAAGGGCGGGTGATGACGTGCGAGCTCGAGAAAGCGGTGATTATAAACACGTACGTTCCGAACAGCGGCGAAGGGTTGAAACGGTTGAGGGAAAGAATCGAGGTTTGGGAGCCGGCGATGAAAGCGCACGTCTCGTGTTTGAGGGAAGATATGATGAAAGAAGAAGAAGAGAAAGCGATCGTTTGGGTGGGGGATTTCAACGTCGCGCACGAGAAGCGCGATTTATGGGGAAATTGGACGCAAAACGAAACGAGCGCCGGGTTCACGCCGGAGGAACGCCTCGCGTTTTCAAACCAACTCAAAGACTTACGTTTAACCGACTCGTTCCGATATCGACACCCAACCGCGGACGACAAGTTCACGTATTGGTCATACAGAGCCAAAAGCCGAGAGCGAAATCGCGGCTGGCGCATTGATTACGCCTTGGTCAGCGACACTATGAAAGAAAATATCAAAGACGCGTTCATCGTCTCCGACTTTCTCGGAAGCGACCATTGTCCGTTAGGCGTTGAACTTCGCGTGTGATGATGAAAATTGACGACGCGCGTTCAATAGTATTCAATCGTCTGTGTCATCATCCCGTCTTCGTCGTTCGTTCGTTCGTTAAAAGAGAGTTTCGCTCGAAAGCGATATAACGAGATGATACAGACTTAGCGTTATTATTTTGTATAGACTTATTTCATGCGTAGCCTTCTTCGCGTAGAATACACGCAGTAGTCCTCCTTTACGCAAATTTGAATTTTCCTCACTTTTGTCTGTCGTTGAAACTCCTTTTAAACGCTCTCGTTTGTCTTCTTTTCTTTCTCGCTCTTCCTTTAAGAGAGCTACGAGGACGACCAAGAAGCGATGAGAAGCGATGATGACAACGAAAAGGACACCAACGCGTCGTTTTTGTCGGGAGAGACTTTGAAAACATCGACGACGACGACGCGGAGAGATGCGTTTTTACATCGTCGGAACAAAGAGCTGTTTGTTGTTGAATGCGCGCGACGTTTTGTGAACAACGCGAAATCGACGAGTCGTGCGAACAAAGATTCTACAAAAGACGACGAGGATGCAAAGGTATCATCCATTTCGTCGTCGTCTCGAGGAGGCGGAGATGATGGCGACGACGACGATATCTTCTTCTTCGACGCGATGTATAGTTCTGTGCACGAATCGGTGCAAAGATTGCTCGAGAGCGAGACGAGAGTGCAAAGTTTGCGAAGGAAACATCATCAGAGCGCGAGTAGCAGCAGCAACGACGATACCAGCTTCAGCGGTGCGGCGTTCGCGTTGGAAACGACGACGCCACCTGTGAAAAAGAGAGGCGATGGGAAAAGGAGCATGCTTCCGCAAATCGACGACTGCGCGCAGTTTCCGAGCTTGAGTTCGTCGCCGGTTGTCGCGACGACGCCGTTGGCGAAGAAATTGGGCGGGATGAGTTTGAATGGCAGCAGTAATAACAACATAAACGGAGCGTTGCCGTCGCCGAGGAGAGTGACGCCGTCGCCCGTATCGAATGGTGGTCCCGGAAGTGTGGAACGAGCGGCTTCACCGCCGGTAGTTTCGCCTTCTTCTTCGCAACAGCAACAGCAACAGCAACAGCAACAACTTCCGAGGAGTCAAAGCGGCGGCGTCGTAGGTGCACCGAGACGGATTCAACCGTCTCTGCTCTCTGGTTCATCAAGTTCGAGTAATAGCAATACTTTCACGAATAAACAGCTGTCGCCGGTGCAGCAGCAGCAACATCAACAACAACATCAACAGAAGCGGATTCAACCAACCGCTGCAAAAAGCAACAACAACAACAACAACAACAACATTAACAACGAAGCGTCAGTCGAAACTCCTGAATATATCTTGGACTTGGCAAAAGCGTACGCGTTTGCGCTCGAGTGGTTCCATAACGGTGATATTGAAAAGTCCATCGTAGATGTTCTCAAAATGCTCTCGATTTCTCCGGATGCGTTTCCGTTTGGCGTTAGTCCGGGCAAGGAAGCAGAAGAAGAGTTTGAAATTTTCCCATCCGGCGTGTTCGTTCGTAAATTTGCCGCGCTCGTTTTAGCTAACGCCGGGACGCTTCCGTTTTCTCTCGGTCCAACAGCACTGGAGGCATTATCTGAATCTGAAGCGGTAAAAGCGCACGCGCCAATGTTGGCGCAAGAGTGCGCAAACTTTCTCTCCGCGCTCGCAGCGTCTGCAACAACCGTAACAAAAATATACGACGACGCGACACCTTCGGCTTCATCGCGAAAAAGAAACAACAAACGCGGAGAAACAGATAATGGCAGAGGGGGAGCCGTCGGTACACGCGCAGATGTAAGTTCGGTTCGTAATCCAAGCAATAAATTTGGATTAGTGTCCAGAGCGAACGCGCACGCTCGCGAGAAATGGCGCGACCAACTCGTCGCTTTGCTCTCCCCGGATGCCAAATTCAACGCGTCTTCGTTCATGGCATCGACTGGTGCAACTGGTGCGCCGCCGTCTAAATATTATCACCAGAACGCCGCGAACGCGTTCGCGAGAAAGTGCAGAGAAGTTTTCGATTCGGCAAAATCTAAAGAAGACGCCAGATGGCTCGCGGATGTTTTCGTACGAAAAATGTTGAAAAGTGCCGGCGAAGGCGAAACTGAGGAAGATATCGGAGCCGCAGTGTCGGCGGCGAAACTATCGGCGTTGCGAGAGCGTTTGATGGGTGGAGGTGGAGTCAGTACTAGTGCTGGCGCGCAACATCAAAATCCTCAACGTCATAACAACACGCACGCGAATGGAAGAAGTAGTAGTAGTTTAGGCAGAGGTAGTAATAGTATTTTAGGCGGAGGTAGAGGAGTCCATCAAGGAAGAGGAGGAGGAGGAGCGGGTGGAAGAGGTGGAGGAAGAGGGAATCACCACGTTGCACCGACACCACTCGCTTTGCATCAGCAACAAAGTAACGAAACATCCTCATCGACGACGACGACGACGACGACTACGCAAGAATCATCGTTCGCGGCAATGTTTCAGCCAGCTTTTCGACCGTACGTGTGCGTATTGGAAACGGCAGATTCCGCTCGTTTCTCCGCCGCGGTGTCTCGGTCACTCGCGGATGCGCTCAAAGCGCTCGATAACAATTACGCCGCGTCCGTGCGTAAAGGCAAAGGAGAAGATGGAGTGAGCGAAGGAGGTGAAGAAGTGGACGATATTTTGCGTTCGTTCGGGGTGAACCCGAAAGATTTCACCGCTCGCGCTCTCGCGGCAAAGTGTTGCGGCAAATTTCTTGGTCTTTTACGATTTTGCTTAGACGGTTACTCTTCGATCGTCGCTTTCGACGGATTACCTACAATAGAACTTTGCGTGGAGAGCTTGCGCATTGCAACTGCCGAAAACGAGCTCATGCTCACTCTCCCGTGGGTATCGGAGTATGTGAAATTCACGCCGTGGGAAGACACGGAAGAAGCGACTTTAGTGTTTTCTTCGAAAGGCTTCGTCGATTTAACGTCCTGGTTCCGTTCGGCTTCAAAAAGTGCAAAGCTGTGCATAGTTAATACTAGTAATGGAAGTAATGGTGCAACTGGTTCTGCGCCATCTCGGTCTCTTCGATCTGTCGAGGACGTTTCATTGATATCGGCGGTGAGCGTTCGCATGATTCGACATCTCGTTCGAGAAACGCTCCATTTCAAGGCGCCAACGACGACTGCGAAGTCGTTGGAGTACGCAAAGTTAGCTTCAACGTCGCAGTCGCATCCCGCGGGACCCGTGCCGAAAGCATTCCTCGCAAACGCTTTCGACAAAGTAAAAATTTCAGTGGAAGAGAATGACGTGCTCGCGGAGTGGGGGTCTAATTCCGCAGCGGGCGGACATGATTTTACGCCAAACGTCATCGACGATTCCTTGTTGCAAAAGTTGATTGGCGTTGACGTCGAGAGATGCATCACGGCGTTGCGAAACGACGACGCGATATCAAATCGATGGAGCCAGGAAGAAATCGAATCCATTGAGAGTCAAATTAGTACGCATCAAGCGGCGGCAATTTTACCGTCGAAGCAAGAACAAGTACGCAAAGGAGAAGACGAAGGAGACCGACACCGGGTCGTTCCAGTTCCCGTTCGAAAGATTGCGCCCGTCTCGGCGACTGCACTTTCGTCTACTTCGCCTCCTACGAAGATTACATCCACAAAAATGGCGGCGCTCGAAACGAGTCCATCGTTGCCGTCCGTACCGTCCTCGTCGACGGCGAATCCAACTCGAAGTTTACAACGCGCGTTTCTCGCGGCGAATCCTCGACACAAAAATATCGTCGACTTTACCGTCGACGCCGCGGTATTAGCTTCGGTGGACCACGCGGTCAGACACGAAATACCGAACGCGTTGAAGTGCGTCTCGGAGACGCTCGATAACGCGTGCAGACTAGCCGCGACTGTTTCCGCGGCTGAACAGAAAAGATTATTTATGAATACGAATACGGAGCACATTACGCAGAAGAAGAAAATGGCCAAACCAACGCTGGAAGATGCGTGGAGTTCGGCATTTGAGACTGCAATTGAACGCGCGACGATGTTAGCTCTTCGAGAAATTGGAGGCGTCATCGAGAAAAGAGCTGCGGACGATGCGGCGAAAAGAGCCGGCGCGGCTGCAGCCGCGTTGTTACGCGAACCCTCGGACGACGACGACGACGGCGACGACAAGAATGATGGCAAGATGAAAAAGAAGTCGAGAGCGCCTCTGTCTCCGGAAGCCTCTGCATCTGCAGCTGTCGCCAGAGATGCTGCCAGACAATCCGCCACGGAACGCTCTAGGTTATCGGCACCGTTCGAGCTTCGCAAAGCCATCGTTGATGAGGCGTCGCGAAAATTGCGCGTGGCGCTGAAAAATCTCTCGAGCGACGAACGAGGAGAAGACGGGGAAGACGAGGAGGAAGAAGAAAACAATTCGGTCGTTCAAAGAGAGAGGAAGAACACCACCCCCCCATCGGCGATGATTATCAATGCTAATGAAAAGGAGACATGCGACGAAAACGACGAAAACGACGAAAACTTAGTCGCCGACGTCCAATCAGCGGCTTTGAGCGCCATCGCGAGAGCTTTATCCGAAGCGCAAGGTTGGGCGCCAGGATCACTCTTGGCAGTATCGCGAGAACTTGCAAACGCTCGAAACCCAGGCGACGAAGTAGGTGCCAAGGAACTCGCGAGGATGTGCGAGAACTGTTCGAATTCAATTCGTTCCGTGTTGGCGTTGGATGAGACTTGGAGAGACGCGCTATTCGCGTCGCAGCAGCAACAAAAGCAAAACGCGGCAGCAGTCTTATCTTCGTCGTCCGCTATGTCGCCATCAGACGCGGCACTCGGGCCGAACGCCTTATCGACTGCTGCGGCACTGCTCGCAAAACCGTCCGATGCGCCCGGAAAAGCGTTCAAGAAGAACGCAGAAGCTGGTCGACCGAGAGACGCGTTGGCGAGAGCCTTGTGCGCGCTCGCTCGCGCTTCCATGGCGCTCTTCTTAGCGCCTCCGCAACCGGCGCTGATTAAGCCCGACCGACACGGTGGCGTCTCTCTTTCGAGCGCGTTAGTTTCTTCTGCGGCTGCGAGCAGTGGTGCAGATAACAACAGCTCGAATAGTAACGCCGCATCGGGTGGTAACACGGACGGTACGAAGCAAAATATCGGGTGGGGCGTCTCTCGCGACGGCGTGTGCGAATCCGTTCGTTTGGCCGTCTTGAACGCCTTCGCGCTGGCGTCTCCGATTTTGGAAACTTTGGACGCCTTCGCTCCACCCGACGCGATTAGCGTCTGGAACGAAGTCTGCGGCGAACTCCTCTTCCCGAAGAACTGGATTCCAGTCTTGAGAGTGTTCCCGCATTCGCCATTCGCGCAACTTCGAATCGAAACCATCGTCTGCGACGTGTTCGCTTCGGTTCCCGACGGCAAAGCCGCGACGCTCCGTTTAAAAAAGTTTCTCGAGACGCAGTTTGCTTTCTCTTCCAGCGAAGCGCCGCTTTCGGCACCTAATAAAACGACAATCAACGCCATGGGCACCTCCCTCCTCCTCCGCTTCCTCGTCAAACTTCTCGACGCTCGAATCGAACGATACCGAGAGGAAGAAGACAAAGAAGAAGAAGACAAAGAAGAAGAAGACAAAGAAGAAGAAGAAAAAAAGGCATCCTTCTCGAGAAAAAGGGACAAACTTCGACGACTCGAAGACGAACTGAAAGGTTGGGAGAAAATTCTCCCTTCGGCGCGCTTCGTCTCTCGAGACGGCCCGAACGCTCGCGCGCCTCATTTCGCGAGTAAGATCGAACGAAGGATTTTCGAGTTTTCGAAAATTATTCTTTCTTTGAAAGAGTGAGTCCTCCTCTTCTCCTTCTTCTCTGATGAAACCATCGTTGTCATCGTCATCATCCTCAGCATCCTCTTTTGTCGATGAAAATGTTCGTTGAAATAAAAATGTGAGTAAAGGAGAAAAATCGCCTCAAAAAGGTGACGTGTCATATCTACTAACTAATCTTTACCACAAATATGTTTACCACGACTACTACTTCGACCACACCAATCACCACGCAAAAGAGGACGACTCGTGAGCGAAACAATCGCGCTGTCGTCGTGACGAAATCGTTTTGGAAGAAAGAAGCGCCGCCTCCTCCGCCTCCGCCTCCGGCAAAGAAGAAAGGATTGTTTGGGAATTTCCAAAAGCCATCGGGTGATGTTTCCCCGGCTCAAGGAAAGACCAACACCGTGAAAGACGTGGAATACGCGTACGAAGAGACCAAGACGGAAGCGTACGCGAGAATCCGGAAACAACGAGCTTTGAAAAAAGCCGAGTTCGAAGCGCGCGAGAAAGGCGGCTTCTCGCAAGCGCTGTTTAAAGTCACCAGAGCGTTAGATTTCCAAGAAGATATCGCAGCTGACAGAGGCTTGTTGAGCGCGGCCAAGAGGATGAGGAAAGGCGAGTCGATGTCGACGGAGCAATACGGCGCGTTACGCAGGAAGGTTGGAGGGACGAAAGGAGGGTTTTTTGGGGAGTCCGTGGACGTGAAAGGTGAATATACCGATAGCGGGTGGACGAAGCGAGACGAGGACACGACGACGAGCGAGGTTGCGTACGCGCCTTTGCTCGGATTAGTTCTCGCGGGCGTCGTGGCGACGCTCGTTTTGGTCGTGCAACAAGTGCCGTAGTAGGATGATGATGATGATACTTTTCGTAGTGTTGTTGCGTGCTATTTATATCTGTACTAGTACTATCTATCTATCTATCTTTCTAAATTCATCTCTTAAAGTAGTGCTTTTTATATTCGTCCGAGTTGTACCAGTTCGCGACGCTGGCAACACCCTCTTCCAAAGAAATTTTGGCCTCGAAATCGAGAAGATCCTTCGCTTTGGTCACATCCGCGAACGTTCCGCCGACGTCGCCGGGTCTTCTCGGTTCGACGATGATTTTGATATCGTCGTCTGATTCAGACGATGTTTTCGACGATGCTTTAAGCTCCTCAGATGCGGCTTTTTGCACCGAACTCACGAGCCGTCTTAAAGTCACCGCTTCGCCTCTCGAAACGTTGACCGTTTCGCACGTCGACCCGTTTTCCCTCCACAGCGCACTCTCGATACCCGAACACACGTCTGACACGTGACAGTAATCTCTCCAACTCTCGTCACCGTCGCCAAACATCGTCAGTTTCTTTTCGCGATTTTCATCGTCTAACAACGTTTGCATGAAGCGAGTAATCGCCATATCCGGTCGTCCGTAATTCCCAAAACAGGTGAATATTCTCGTTATCGTTATTTTCCTCTCAATCTCCGTAAACGCTCGCGCGTAACTCCTCACCACCGCCTCGGCTGCAATTTTTGAGAGCGCGTACGGACTTTGCGGCATAGACTTCCCGTCGTCGCCCATGATCCCTTCATCTTCTCTCGATGGTTTTTTTCTCTCAAAATTATCCCCATACGTCGCGCCACTACTCAAGAACACAAAGTTCGCTTCAGAGCGCTTCGCGAGTTCAATCATAATCGCCGTCGTTTCAACGTTCGCTCGAAACGCCAGGGAAGGGTCCTCGAGCGTATCTTTCACGCCCGAATACGCCGCGCAATGGATAATGCCATCGATCGTTTTACATACGTTTGAATCATCCTCTGCATCAAAATCATTGTCCTTTGTCTTCTTCATCTTTCGCAACTCTCTTTCAATCATCGAAAGCTCAATTCCGAGCGAGATATCTCGATCGATGAATACAAACCTTCTCTTCCCAATGTGCATCAATCGATTCAAATTCGCTCTCTTATCTTCCTTTTTGTACGGACCTTTCTCCACGTCCAGAACGTCGATGCCAATAATAATCACGCTTTCGTGCACATCATCATCCTGGCTTCTGTTATTTCTTCTTTCGAGCAGATGAGAGACGAGATTGGACCCGATGAATCCTAAACATCCCGTTACCACAACAACTGTTTCCCCGAAATTCCTCTGCCCGGTCTCTTTCTCATCCTCGGAAGCAGCGAAAGCAAAAGCACTGAAGCGAGGACATCGTTCGCGTCTTTTTCTTTCCCCGCACGCGGAGGAGCGCTGAGTATCACCGCCGAAACGCAAAACACCCGGACTCAAAGGAATGCATTTGGAATGCATTTTAGGGGAAAAATTCGTCACTTCCCCTACTTTGCGCTTAATGTTATGAAGAGAATGACGACCAGAAATGGAAGACAAAGAAGGTATTTCTCGGTGATGGTGGTGCTCGTGGTGACGTGCCTTCTCTGTCGCGGAGAGTTGCTTCGAAACGAGGAGGAAAAGGAGGAGGAAAAGGTGGTAAACATCATCGGCGCGAAATCGGCAACTCGTCGTTCCTTACTCGCGAGCAGCGCTTTGATGACATCCGGGAACGGAATACACGACACGAATACCACGCGCTTTCCTTCGACCAAAAGAGTAAAACGAAGGCGGATGAGAGAATACGAAAACGACGACAACTACCGATGGGGCCCTGTCGCGAGAGAGCGCGATGATGAGAGAGATAAAGAAGGGAAATTGGAAGCTTTGAGGGAAGATATTCGCCTGGAGACGAAGAAGTTGGAAATCGCTCTGAAAGAAGAGCGAATACTGTTTTCCTCAAATGATGAAGAAGCGTGGAGAAAACAAAAGGAAACGAACCAACGAGATGAACAAGAAGTGCAAGAACATGGAGGAGGTATTGAAAAGTGGCCACTTTTGAAACAACACGAGGAAATGTTCGAGAGGTTCTGCGGCGGCGAGGGAAGCGAGAGCGGCGCTGGATCGATGCGAGAGGCGATGGGAAAGTTACGGAAACAGGCGGAGTCGTACGACGAATCAGATTCAAACGGGAACTTGGTGATATTTGAGGCGTATAATCCGTTCTGGAACGGGTTTGGGAATAACATGAGGCGATGGTTGAACTTATTTGTGGTGGCGTCCAGATTTGACTCGTTCGCTTCGTATTTCGATTTCGGCGCGTGCGGGATGGAGGAGTACGGGAGAAACGCGGAGAACGACGGCGTCGAAGGGAAAACGTTTTATCGACGCGGGAAAGATGGGCAATCTGCGTGTCAGTTTGACCCCGGGATGTTTTTCAAAGGCGACGGTTTCGATTGGCAGTGGACGCCGAAACGGGCGAATGAAAATCCAGAACGGTTAAGTCTGGCGAGCGTGACGAGAAACGCGACGATTTTGTGCGAAGAAGACGTGAGCGACGACGTGAGAGATTGTAAATTGTACGACGATAAGGATTTGGACCATCGACGAAGACTTTACGACAACGGTGACGACGCAACGTATGTGGTGAAACCGTTGGCGAGTTCTGGTCGAATGTCGAGAGAAGAGATTGATCGAGCGGAAGGCGCCGAGGCAAAAATTAAAGCCGCCAACGCCGATTGGCTCAGAGAGTGGTTCAAAGAGGAAGTCGCACGCGACGTGGATCGAAAAGGAGTTCGGGTGAAACTCACCATACACGACGTGTTTGTCATGCAACGCGAAGGAGAAGTACTTTTTAACGTCTATGGCATCGACGGGGACGAGCCTCCGCCAGATTTAGGCGACCCGGAGTTGCCGAAAGCGTGCTACAATCGACATTTTTTCCGGCCTCGAGAACACGTAAAAGAGGCGATCGAGGAGGTGTTTGAGAAATCTTCTTCAAACGGCGGCGGGGACATGAAAAAGTGGCGCTCGTGCGCGGCGATTCATTTAAGGACTGGGTTTGCCGATCACCAAGCGCAATGGGTGGCAAAGTATCGTATGCTCTCTGAAAACAAACGCAAGGAGTTGGAGGCAAAGTACCCGTGTCGTTCGACCGCCGGCGGGAGCGAGAGAACCGCCGAGCGATTCGTGGACGCTTTGGACGAAACCTTTCGCAAGTGCGAACCGGATTACTCAAACGAACGAATATGCACGCTGTGGCACCAGAAAAATGAAATCACGAAGCACGTGAATTTGGATATTGAAAACGAGAGCAACGTATTGAACGGGCGGCTGAAAACGTTCGATGTCGTTCAGGATTGTTGCGGCAGTTCCTTTCGCGAGCCGGACGTTGCGGACGCGATGGAACGTTGCGGATTTGTTCCGGAAGGGATGTATCCAGAGTTGGAAGTGAAGAAGAAAAATGATGATTTTTCGTCAACCAGTCCAGTGAGAGCAGCGCTTACCTGCGCGTTGCGCGCGTCCAAATTTCACTTAGAGTCTCTCGTCGAGGAGGACAACGACAATTCAGACGACGACGATTCAGACGACGAAGCGTTTGGCGTCTTCCTTTTAGGGGATTCGCCAACCTTCATCAAAGCCGTTCCAAAATTACCAAACATCGGTAAATATTTCGCGCATCAACAAGATCCAGACACAGTTGGCGTCACCATGGGAGATAGCGATTGTTCTGGAACCTCCTGCGTCGTTCGAAAAAAGGGCGAGAAACATTTGAGTTGGATGCGTTCCGTCGTCGACGCCTACGTCGCGAGTTTATGCGAGGTGACCGTACAGCTTCCCGGGAGTAGTTTTGCCAACGGCGCTATTCACCAACTTCGCGCGCCTGGAAGGAACCGAACGTCGTCGGCTTTTCTGTGGAGTGGCGAAGTCGTCTTGGGACAGCACTTAGCGACCCGAGACGAAACGACGAACGAGATTGCGAGAGAGACAAAAATCGGGTACGACGGGAACCTCGAAAATTACGTCGCGCTCGGCGCCGCGCATTGTAAAACAATAGATTGAGATTTAGAGAACTGATGAAAGTAGAGGTCAAATAGAAACATAACATAGCGTAAAAGTTAGATATATAATCATACAGATAGCAACAACAACTTAAAAAAAAACCTTCCTCCTAATCGATTGATTCCAAATCGCGATACGCAAACTCCCCCGCATTCTCTTCGTCCAACTCCTCGTCCTCGATTCTTCGATCCGGCAGACGCCCGATGGTAAAATCGTGCACCATCCTTTTCGGCGGACGTTTCGTGCTTTTCACCATGTACATCTTCGCGTCGTCGTTTTCTTTACCTTTTCGACGAACGGCAACTAAAGGCATATCCATGGCTCGTTCCGCGAGAGATGATGGAGTCATCGCCAGCGGATTCGCTTCGTCTTCGTCGTCGTCTAAAACGAACGTTTTCAACGCCTCTTCCAATTTCAATCGGTCTTCCTCTCCGTCTTTGCTTCCCCCTCCTTTCTCGTCTAAAAAATACCTCGCGTTCTCCGGGTACGTCAAATACTTCTCCCCTTTCATCGTTTTCCCTCGCCTGTCTAACTCTTTAATGCGTTTCTGGACGTCTTTACCTCCGATTAAATCCGCGACTTGGTCTCCGCAATCGATTTCGGCGTAAATTTTCGCCAAAGCGTGTTCGATGTCCTCCAACTCCCTTACGTGTTTATTCCGTTCGGAAACTTCGGTTTTATACCCGTGGTGTTTCGACGAAGACGTGGACGCGTACTCCTCGTAATCGACTTGCAAGTGCGCGTACATCTTGGTCGTTTACGTCGTCGGTCAAAGTGATCAGAGAATTGGAGTTTCTTTTTGTGGCATTTTGAAAAAAAAGCGTTTTCGTATTTATTAGTACAAATTATACAATGTACATACTACGCGTAAGAAGAGTAATCTTTAATCTCTCTCTCTCTCTAATTTCCTCTCTACTTCCGCGACTGTTTCTACGATCCGTCTGGCTTTCAGTTCAACTTCCCCCCACTCTTCGAGCGGGTCGCTCAAACGCGTGATGGCGCCGCCGGCGCCGATTTTCATTTCGCCGTCTTTATACGTGACCGAACGAATGACCACGTTCGCGTCGAAGGCTTTGTTGCGACAGGACCAAAAGCCGACGCTCCCGGAGTACATCTCGCGGGGTTCTTCGTTTTCGAGTTCGTGTATGATTTGCGTGGTTCTGTATTTCGGCGCGCCAGTCATGGAGCCGGGAGGAAAGGCGAACTGAAACGCGCGAATGGGCGAAAGCCTTTTGTCGTTGTCGTCGGCGTTGCCTTCTGCATGATTTTCACCAGAGGACGTCGACGGTAACGTCCCGACCACCGTCGAGACGAGTTGGTGTACCGTTCGATAACTCTCAATCTTTAACAAACCCGGTACTTTCACCGTGCCCACCT
>Ga0181604_10002869_pt1 | contig 14772 bp, 9 predicted proteins | sample 041ome_12_FD_148663 | JGI IMG/M metagenome (GOLD analysis project Ga0181604, IMG submission 148663) | Coastal salt marsh microbial communities from the Groves Creek Marsh, Skidaway Island, Georgia - 041410US metaG (spades assembly) | ecosystem: Environmental > Aquatic > Marine > Intertidal zone...
GATTTAGTCGGAGACTTCGTTGCCAGTCACTTTTTCTTGTTGTCGCAACGGCAGAGGATTGGTGATCTGGTCGATACTTCGTAGATGCAGATCCCGTTGGGGGAAGGCAATCTCGATGTTGGCTTTACGGAACTCTTGATCGATGGCCGTATGCAATTCGTGAATCGTGAGCAAACGGTTATCGAGCTTAGGAAGAAAACAGCGGACCGTAAAGTTTAATGTCGAATCTCCGAATCCGTCGAAGGTTGCCGAGGCCATCGGTTCTTCCAGAACTTCAGGATGATGGGCACAGACTTTCAATAAAATCTGTCGTGCCTTTTCGGTATCGGAACCGTATGCCACACCGACCACAATGACGATGCGATTGACGGTGTCAGAGAGAGTCCAGTTATTAAACTGTCCCACAATAAATTCTTTGTTGGGAACGATAAATTCTTTTCGATCCCAATCGGTGATGGTTGTTGCTCGAATTCGGATACGAGTGACCGATCCAGTCACGTTACCTAACGTGACAATATCTCCCACACGGAGGGGTTGTTCGAAGAGGAGAATAATCCCCGAGATGAAGTTGGCGAACATTTCCTGCAATCCAAATCCGAGCCCGACTGCTAAACCGCCAAGCAGAATCGAAACTTGCGTCATTCCTATTCCCAGCATCCCGCAGCCAACAGTCATTCCAATAGCCATCACAATGTAACGGGCAATGGTGCCGATGGCATAACGAATGCCGGTATCGAGAGGCAGGTTCTGGAGAACGGTAATCTCTAATAAGCCCGGTAGGTTTTTGGAAGCGATGATTGTCACGGCAATGGTGAGGACCAGCAGGATCAAATCGCCAACAGTGACCGCTGATTCCGTTGGCTGATAGATCTGTTCGTCAGATTGATCATTTTCTCCTCCCAATCCTTCGACGAGTTCCGTATTTCCAATGACGGTCCAATTCAGAATATCAATTTGAGGCGTGACATCACTCCAAATCAGCCATATTGATATAAAGACTGCCAAGCGAAACGTCGTGCTCAATAATTGTCGGGTTTGAGCATTGATCGAAGAGAGATCGACACCAGCCGACTTGGGATCAAAAATCGCAGCACTCTCTGTTGCTCCACCTTCTGATTTGCTCGCTTCCGCTTTCGCGCGAGCTTCTTGCCTTTGCTTGGCTTGTTCGAGTGCCAATTTCCCGCGCGCGATGTAGACCCATCGATATCCGAGCTCGTTGAGCATTATAAGAACCAACAACACCCCAGAAGAGAGAATCAATCGACCCATCAACACGTTGGCCGTAAACGTGTATCCAGAAATTGATAACAACGCAAAAAAGAGCGGTACGCAACAGGGGCCGTAAGTGAAAACTTTTTTCCACAAACTCAGATCAACTTTCGAGGACCGTTCGTCTTTTGACTTTGATGGCGACAAAACACGGAAAAGAAACCAGGAAGTCGCAATCATGAGTGCCAGCATCAACAGTCGACCAAGCGAGCGTCGATCTTCAAGCGATCCAACATTATAAATCATAGTGATCAAGAAGACCAAAGGAACAACATACAGTGTGAACCAGTGGAGATTCAGGCGAACCCGAATCAATTGTTGTTTTGGCCATCGAAAGTGAACCTCTCCCAGCCCGTTGGGACGCACGAGATACCGCGTGAGTCGAAGTACACACAGTACAAACGCCACAGAAATCAACGCACTCCCGAAGCCGGGAACAAATGCCGGATCAACATTCGGAAGATCGGTAGGCGGGATGACTCTTAACAGGCGATTACCGATTAACCAGATCAGACTCGGAATCCAGATCGGTAAGATCAGTGTAATGAGGAACGCTTCGCGCGTGAGTTCGAAGGGGGCGAGGAAATTTTCCGAGAATTGATTGGAGAGATACATCAACCGTCTTTTCAGACGTGTTTGCAGTAAAAGGAACAGGATCAATGCGAACACAATGGTGGCCGTCCAGGCGGGGTTCTTAAGAATCTCTCCCCCCAGTTTGTCGACCAGCAGTTTCCAGTTTGCCTTGTTCATCAGTGGAGCAAGACCATTGGCGGCATTCTCCAAGTCGCGGAACTGAACAACTTGCGCCATCGGCACCCAAAGAGATTGTTTGTCGAGGTATTCCTCATAATTGTGTATCAGTACAACCAAATCTCCCTCAGTCTTGCTCAACTCCGTCAAGACGGTGAGAAGATTTTCATAATCTGCTTTGAGCGTCGATAGAGCTTCCTTTTTTCGAGTCAACAGTTGTCTGGCTTCTGTTTCCAGTTTCTCTCGTTGCGCTTTATCGAGAGTGAGGCTTCCCAAGAGATCCTCGATTTCATCTTCGAGAGCAACCAGATCTTCTTCCTCAGACTCATACTTGACTTTCTGACCGCGATACTCGATCGCCAGGCGATGATGACGAATTTCTGCTTCTTCGTACTGATAGATGGAGGGGATAATGCTGCGCTGATAATCGAGAATGGGGGCGAGAGTTTCGACTCTCGAATCTTCTTTCAAGCGGTCTTGTGTATCCTTATACTCTTTCTCAAGAGACTGAAGTAATTTGCGTGAGTCTTCCAGTTTCGTACGCAACTCGGAAGTGATTTCCAACGGACCATCTTCCTGGTTACGAGCTCGTATCTTCTCCGCAATTTCTTCCGCAAGAGGTTTGAGTGGCTCAGAGGTTTGGTCAATCAGAACTTGGAGTTCATCCACCTGAGCCGCAGCCTTCTTCTTCTCCAATTCGACGATTTGCTTTTGGAGCATCTCGACTTTTCGCTGCAACTGGCTGACTTCTCTTTGCAGAACCTGCTTCTCCAACGTCCGTTTTTCTTTGGTGGCTGAATAATTCGGGATCTCTTGACTGAGATACTTGCGTTGTTCGAGAAGATTTTGTTGTTCGGCTTGAAGCAGTATCTTAATCGCACTTGCCACTTGAGGAGGAGTCTCAGCGGGCGCGGGTTCCTGGAGTAGTTTTTTTATCTCTTCCTGACGTTGATCGATGGTTGCCAACTCCATCGGGTTCTTGACAATGCGATCTTCGAGAAAAGCCATCTGTGTCTCTTTGGCTCTCAGATCATTTTCTTTTTCGATCAGCTTCTGTTGCAGTTCTGCCAGGTGCTGTTTAGCGGCGGCCAATTTGGCATCGATGGACTCGAGTGTCGATTTTGTTTCGAACTGATACGGTTTTAGTAACTCATCCAGTTTGGAGGTATCTTCCGCCAGGATTTTCTTGAGCGCAGTCACATCCTGTTCGATCTTTTGCGGATCGACAATCAAGTTTTGTGCTTTCGCCTGGTAGCTTTGTGATTCTTGCAGAAGCGAAACGGCTTTGACGAGAGGGTCAGTGAGTTTCTTTGCCTGATCTTCAGGGAGTTCCAGTTTTTTGACAGCTTCAAGCTGATCCTGAACCGCCTTCAGAGTGATTCCGTTCCCGACATTCGCAGCCGGTTCTTCCGCTGTCGCAGAGCTTTCAGGCTTTGGATCCGTCGTCTCTTGAGCTTTGGAACTCCCTTGGATAATCAAATTTCCGGGAGCCGGATTTTCAGACTGCGCAGAGACAATAGGAGACAGAAAACACGTAGTACACACAATAAGCGTGTAGATAATAGTCCATTGCAAATATCGAAGACGACTCATATGCGGAATCCCTCCTTGTTTCCGTATGCCGGACTGTCTCCAGCATCCTTTGAGAATAACACCACTATAGTGATTTCTATTGAGTTGAACAGGGGCAACCCGAACAACATTTTCCCGGCTCTGGCATTCAGGCACGTGTATCGGATAGCATGCTTCCTTTCCAACATCTAGTGAATGGACTTCTCATGAAACTGACGTTTCTCGGTGCTGCAGGAGAAGTGACCGGCAGCCAACATCTCCTCGAAACGGACCGACTGCGATTACTGCTCGATTGTGGATTCTTTCAAGGACGTCGCGCTGAGTCCCGAAAGAAGAACGAAGAGTTCCATTGCAAACCTCGAACTCTTGACGGCGTTGTCCTCTCGCACGCGCACATCGATCATTGCGGTAACTTGCCGGGACTTTACAGAGCTGGATACAAAGGGCCGATCTTTTGCACCGAAGCAACCGCAGACATCGCCGAAATCATGCTCATGGACTCGGCAAAGATTCAAGAAGAAGATGCACGCTATTTGACGAAGCGACTCAAAGGCGATCATCCGTCCGTCGATCCCCTCTACACAGCCGACGATGTCAAAAAAATGCGCAAGCAATTTGAACCGCTCAGTTACGATGATTGGCACGAGCTCTCTCCCGATTTCTCGATTCGCTTTCGACGTGCTGGACACATCCTCGGGTCCGCAATCACCGAAATGAACATTACCGAGAAAGGTGAAATCCGTCGCGTCGTCTTCACCGGAGATCTGGGAAGACGCGGCCTGCCCCTCTTGCATGACCCTCAACTCATCGATCGAGCCGATGTCGTCATCTGCGAATCAACCTATGGAAACAGGGTCCATCTCCCGCCGGGAGATTTGAAAGAAGCACTTCGCAAAATCATTCACGAGACGGCTGCAAAAAACGGTAAGGTTATTATTCCCGCGTTCAGTCTGGGAAGAACCCAACAACTGGTTTACTTCTTGAACGACCTGTACAACTCCGGTGACTTACCCAACATCCCGGTCTTTGTCGATTCACCACTTTCGACCAAGCTGACAAACGTCTTTCGTTACTATCAAACGGAGATGGATGAAGAAGTCGCTCAGGTTTTACGCGACGATGAAGATGGCGATATTTTCGGCTTTGAAAAACTGCATTACACGCGGTCTCAAGAAGAAAGTATTGCCCTGAATCGACGTAAGGGATCGTATGTCGTCATTGCCTCTTCAGGCATGTGTGAGAATGGAAGAATTCGACATCACCTGAAACATGCCGTCGAAAATGAAAACAATACAGTTGTGATCATCGGTTATCAGGCACAACACACACTCGGGCGACGCATTGTCGAACGTCAACCGAGGCTCCGAATCTTCGATCAAGACTTCAAGCTGAAGGCACGAGTCGAAGTGTTAAACGGCTTGTCGGCACATGCCGACGCACACGATTTTCAATGGTGGTTTGAAAAACTTTGTGAAGTCGGTGGAGCGGGACAAGTCTTTCTGGTCCACGGAGAAGAAGACCCCGCCAAATCACTGGCCGGTCTGATCGACAACCTCTGCGACAGCGAACCGATCATTCCTCAACGATTTGATTCGTATGAGGTGTAACCGCCCGATTATCGTCGATAACGAGGAATTTTCATCACTCGTGGTACCGGATCGAATAACCAGCTCTTTTGAGCTTTTGTGAAGTCGTTCGTCTTCGGAACGGTGAAGAATTCCGCCACCGTCACACTCTGACTGGGATTCTTCGGCAACGGTTTTTGTTTGGCGGCGTAGGTTTGCATCATCGTTTTGATGCGCGGGTCGTCCATGGAGTCAAAGCCACCAATGGTGACCACCGATTTTTTCTCATCGTGCCAGACGAAGACTTCGTAATCCTGGCCGTATCCCGCTTTTTGTGCGTTCCTCATCGAGGTTGCCAACTCCAGGGCATCTTGTGCGGCTTTATCGAGTGCGTTGGAAGGCTTGATTTGATCGAGAAGGGAATACTTCTTAGCCTCATCCCCTCCGAGCATGATTTTTGTACCGGTTCCGCTAAACGTCGCGATGACCAAAGTGTACTGATGCGGGTTTTCGAACAACGAATAGTTGTGATTTGTGTTCAAGCGGATCAATAAAGGATCGGCTGTTGCGGCTTTCACTTCTTCGGGTGTCAGCAACGGGTTCACTGTAAAGAACGCACCACTGAGAGGTGAAGGTTGACCCGGAGTCGGTTTGAAGCGACCACCGTTTTTCAGTAGGAAGTCAGCTTCGAAGTTCTTGATCCAAGTCAGTGTTTGCTGTCCTTTTTTGTCATTAACGCTGGAATAATTTCCAGCAAGGACAGAGATCATATTTCTTTGAGCGGTATAAACACGTCTTTCGCGTTGTTGCATCCGATTGTTGGTTTCGATTTCACCAAGCTTGGCATCTTGCTCGAAGACATACGCGGGAATCCCTTTTTTGCGAAGCTCATGAACCAACTCGACAGCAGCCTGACGAGCCGTGAAGCCTTCTTTGCGAAAGTTTTCATCTCGCACTTGGGAAAACGAAGCGACCATGATCATCCAGGGACCATGCTGTTTTGTGATCGTATATTCTTTCCCTTTGACGGCTTCGATACCGGCCGCACTCGTCGATGAGACTGGCATCACGAGTAAAGCGAACAAACAAACGGGAACGAGAAACAGTGCTTGAGCAAGTTTTCGCACGACAGACTCCTTCTGATGGCGAAATCGTAAAGTCTAAATACAATTGATGTTAAGTCTAAATCCCAGAGTTCAATCCGTGATCTCCGGTCGAGACTGCCGCGAACTTTAGTTCTTTTACGCTTTTTTGTCCAGAGGCCAATGATCGCCGAGAGATTCCGCCTGAAGTGTCATCAATTCTCGGATCCCCCCTTCTGCCAGTTCCAATTGTCGATTGAGCAGATCACGACTGAAAGTGCGACCTTCGGCAGTCCCTTGAACTTCCACAAATTCACCGTTCCCAACCATCACGACGTTCATATCGACATCCGCTTTACTGTCTTCCGAGTAATCGAGGTCCAGCAGAAGCTCGTCTTTGTAGACCCCGATACTCACAGCGGCCAAGGCATCTTTAATGACCGCCGACGGGTCCAGGTTTTCATTTCGGGCAACCGCGTCACACAAAGCAATGAAACCGCCAGTGATACTCAGAGTCCGAGTCCCACCATCGGCTTCCAGGACATCACAATCGATCGTGATGGTGCGTGGTCCTAACGCCTTGAAGTCGATGACTGCGCGCAGGCTCCGTCCGATCAAGCGTTGGATTTCGGTAGTGCGTCCATCGACTTTACTTCGTTCGCGACGTTTTCGTGGAGTCGTACTGCCGGGCAACATACTGTACTCTCCCGTCACCCAACCGGTTGGTTCTTCACCATCAGCCAGACCGAACTTTTTCCAGGGAGGAACCGACTCTTCCAACGAGGCGGTGCAAAGAACGGTGGTACGGCCCGCTTTGATGAGCACACTTCCCGAAGCCGATCCGGTGAAGTCGCGTTGAATAGAGATCGGACGGAGTTCGTTGGGTTGTCGATTGTCGTGTCGCATGGTGGTGTTGTTCTTTGTGGTGTTGTTCTTTGTGGTTGGTTCTTTGTGGTTGGTTCTTTGTGGTTGGTTCTTTGTGGTTGGTTCTTTGTGGTTGGTTCTTTGTGGTTGGTTCTTAGTGGTTGGTTCTTAGGATTTTGATTTAGGAGGATAGACTTTCATTGTCATCATAACATTCTTCTCAAGCGTAGCCCGCTCGAAAATCCATACAAGCTCAAGAGTAAGCCGACGAAGCCGAGTATCATACCAGCATTATTACCCCATGAAAAAGCAGTGATGCTGCCAATCAATAGGCATGCTCCGTTACAGAAACAGAGCCACATCCTTGGCCTGACCGGATCGTTGTTCTGATTTATCGGGTCTGAGTCTCGCATCGTTCTATCGCAAAACACAACTGACAAAAAACAAAGCACAAACTCCCAGAATCACTTCACCAGCAACCAATGGAACAATCCACGGGCAATGTGCATGCGGTTTTCTGCCTGTTGAAAGACCATGCTTTGTTGGGACTCCATCACGCCGTCGGTCACTTCGAGACCGCGTTTAGCCGGTAAACAATGTAAGAACTTGGCATCGTTGGGGGCTGCCGAAAGAATCTCTTCGTTGATCTGGTAGGGAGCGAAAATTCTCTTCCGCTCTTCCGCTTCTTTCTCTTGCCCCATGCTGGCCCAGACATCGGTGTAGAGAGCACAGGCATCTTTGACGGCAGCTTTGACATCGCTTGTCTGGACGAGATCGGCATCCGGGTAACATTTTTGATAACTGGCCAGGAATGATTCCGAAAGCGTGTAATCTTCCGGCGTACAGACCGTCATGGGGATTCCCAGAATCGCGGTAATGTTGCACAACGACGCCGCGACGTTATTGCCGTCTCCGATGTAAACCAGCCGTCGGTCTTTCGGATCTTCCCCGAACGCTTCTCGTACTGTGAGAATGTCGGCCAGAGCCTGACAGGGATGCAATTCGTCCGACAACGCATTGATGACGGGGACAGTGGAGTGCTTGGCGAAATCGACGATGAACTGATGAGAAAACGTCCGTATTGTGATCACATCCGTAAAACTGCTCAGGACACGAGCCACATCTTCGAGCGATTCCCGTCCATTCAACCCCGCTTCCTCGGAGGTCATGAACATCCCGTTTCCACCCAGATTAACCATAGCCGCTTCAAAACTTGTTCGGGTTCGTAACGAGGGCTTGTCAAAAAGTTGAGTCAGGAAATACCCGGCGAGTGGCTGTGGACGATCATTGTCCTGAAACTTCTGTTTGAGGATCGCCGAAACTTCGAGAATGGTTTCGACCTGTTTTCGATTAAAATCCTGCAATGAGATGAGATGTGTCATGTAAAGACCCCTCTCCTGAAAAAAATAAATGACGAACGACATCTCCCGAGCACAGGGATTGTCATTCGTCTTGGGAATTGGAATGAGTTTTCAGTATTCAGTTGTCAGTATTCAGTGATTTTCCGAGTCCATAAAGCATTTTAGAAATCTCTTTACATTCATTGATAACCTCCCGCATCTCTTCAAGACCTATGATTCCCACTTTCGAGGCAATATATGTTTGGGTTCGTAACTCAGCCGCCGACCCGCTCGCTATTTTTAAAAACCTGGCAAATTCTTTTTTGGACCTCTCAGATCCTTCTGCGATGTTTGATGCTATCGAAACGGCTGATCGTTGCATTTGGTCTTTCAAGGAAAAATCTCGACTCGTGCCGATAAGCTCATAGACACGCACTGCCAGTTGACAACTGCGTTTCCAAACCTCCAAGTCCTCAAAAGATTGGAACATAATATTCTGCTCCTCTGACGAAACCAGCCATCAGCGAAATCAGCTCGGCTCATTTTGTTGAAAACTGAAAACTGAAAACTTTTTAATCAACCCGCGTCTTCTGCCATCTCTAGTAAAACTTCTTTGAGAATCGCACAACCTTCGTCAACCTGTTCGGCAGTGACGTTTAATGCGGGCAGAAGTCGGATGACCGTTTCGTGGGTCGCATTCATCAGTAAGCCACGTTCCATACATTTACCGACAGCGGGCGTCGAGGGAATCGTCAGATCGATACCGACCATCATGCCCTGCACCCGAACTTCGCGAATGATTGACAGCTCGGCCTGGAGATCGAGAAAGAACTTGCGGAGCTGTTCGGATCGAGCGGAGACGTTGTCTAATAAATTCTCTTCTTCGATGGTCGCAACTGTCGCTAACCCTGCCGACATGGCAATCGGATTTCCACCAAAGGTGCTGGCATGCATCCCCGGTCGTAAGCTTGGTGCCACTTCATCTGTTGCGATGATGGCCCCCGCGGCCACTCCACCGGCAAGTCCCTTAGCGAGTGTCATGATGTCGGGTTGGACATTCCAGGTTTGATAGCCAAACCATGTCCCCAATCGACCCATGCCGGTTTGGACTTCGTCAAAGATCAGCAGTAGATCATTTTCGTTACACAATTCTCGCAAACCTTCGAGGAAACCTTCTTCGGGAATGTTGACTCCCCCCTCACCCTGAACCGGTTCGATGAGAATTGCGGCGGTTTCGTCGTCGATCATCGAAGCGACCGCATCGAGATCGTTATGGGGGGCATAACGGAATCCGGCCACCATCGGACCGATTCCTTCGTGATATTTGGGTTGAGCAGTCGCTGTCACCGCGGCATACGTTCGCCCGTGAAAGCTGTTTTCAAACGTGATGATTTTGTGTCGTTTTTCGGAGGTGTGTAATCGAGCCAGTTTGATGGCTCCTTCGATCGCCTCGGCACCGCTATTGCAAAAGAACGCTTTACCAAAGCCTCTTGTGCAAAGTGCCTCTGCGAATTTTCCCTGCGATTCGATGTACCACGTATTGGGAACATGGATCAGATCGGCGACCTGTTTCTGGACCGCTTCCACCACTTTGGGAGGACAGTAACCAAGAATATTGCAGCCCCAACCGGGAAAAAGATCGAGATAACGCTGACCTTCCGCATTCCAGACATACGACCCTTCTCCGCGTACCAAAGTCACCGGGTAACGTCGGTAGTTCGGTATCACGTATTGATCGAACAGATCGATCGTTTCCTGACTGGTGGAAGTCGTTGTCATAATGTTCTCTTTCTGAACGCTTCACGTTCTGAACAGGGAAGACAGATTCTGAAAATCGCTACTGCGACACTTTTGGGAGCGTCACGGTTTCTTGAATGGATCACTTGGAATCGTGTAAGACAAGTTCGGTCCCGATCCCGGTGTCTGAATAAATTTCCAACAAAATACTATGAGGAGTCCTGCCATCCACAATGTGGACTTTTCCGACACCCGCCGCCAATGCTTCCAATGCCGCTTCCACTTTCGGAACCATACCCGCCGCCACAACTCCCTCTTCAATCAATTTGCGACAATCGTCTCCATCGACGTGACGAATTAAAGTTTCCACATCATCTTTGTTGCGACAGATACCCGGCACATCACTCAGGAACATCAACTTCTCGGCTCCCAAAATTCCGGCCACTGCCGCCGCTGCAGTATCGGCGTTGACGTTGAGGAGTCGCCCTGCCCGATCAACGGCCACAGAAGGAATGACGGGAATCACTCCGCTATCGCAAGTTCGCTTGAGTAATTCACGATTGATATCGTAAACCTCTCCGACACGACCCAGATCAACGGGTTCACCGTTTTCGTCTTGTAACTCCAGCTTACGTGCGACCAGGCAATTCTGGGTCTGATAATTCAGCGCCACGGCATGCCCCTGACGATTGTTGATCTCCGTCACCAAAGAGTTGCAGATCTCTCCCGCTAGAACATTGGCGACAATATCGATCGTTTTTTCGTCCGTGTAGCGTCGTCCCTGAACAAATCGGGGCTCGATGCCCGCAGCGTTCATCGCCTGGCTGATCGCTTTTCCACCGCCGTGAATAAGTATCGGCTTCATTCCGACGCTCGACATGAAAATCACATCGGTCAGAAACGCCTTGACGGCTTCGGTCTCTTCAAGAGCCGAACCGCCGAACTTGATGACGACGTACTTTCCTCGAAAACGCTGAATCCAGTTCAGGGCTTCGATCAGTACATCGGCTTTCTTGATTGCTTCGGAAACCATGATTCTCTCGTGGTTTAAAGGAAGCGAGTTATTTTGACATGCAGCGTGGAGAGAGTCAATTGAGTGCCAATCGCCTCATAAAACTCCCCTAAATTAACAATCCTGTGTCGATATTCGCTGAATGACACGGGATTCTGTGTCTTGATCCCTCTGAATCAGCCGAAATTAACGCACACCACGAAAAAAGCCCGCGACAATTCGCGGGCTCGTGTCAAGAATTCTGAGAAGGCGATTTTCGATCAGCGAAGTCGTATGCCGAACGAAAATCCTCCCTTGCTAATGTTGATGTAGCCGGGACGATGCGTGATACGCTGATGATCGTGTCCCCCGTGATGATGTTCGACATGTCCATGATTATGGTGATCGTGCGTTGAATGGCCACGTCGATCTTGGTCTTTGAGTGCTTTCCGCAGACACTCGGCCAAATTCTCGGCTTTCTTCACGGTTTGAAGGACATGCCGGTCGTTGCGATAGCGACGGTCTTCCAGCTTGTCATCAAGGTCGTCTTCCAAGTCGTCAAGCAAATCTTCCAGTTTGTCGGCCTGACGAATTGTGCTGTGCAGGTCATGACGATGGAGAACTTCGTGTTGTGTCGACTCCGCCAGTCGGCAGATGATATAGGCTCGTTGATTGAGCCCTCGTTTGTGTGGGAAATGATGTTGGAACTCCTGGACAATCTCGCGGGATTGATTGGCCAGGGCGATTGCCAGTTTGTCAGGACTGACATGATCGTGATCGGCTTGAGCGGTCGGGACGACGGCAAATGAGAGAATGGTGAGGGCGGCAGCGGTGAATGAAAGTTTCATGGTGTTTCTCCCGTTCTTGGAGGGCTGATAAACGAATCGTCTTGATTCGCGGGGGTCTGCAAAGAAAGAAAAGCAGCCCACATGCCAAAACTGGAACGAGAGGAACTAAACCACGTATCTTGCTTTTATTATGTTACTTATGGCGTTTCAGGTTAACCATTGACCTCAGTGGAAAAACGCCAAGTTGTGATAGATCTGATAACACGCAGTGTCAGGATGATCTCACGGCGTCAGTTGGAATTGGCTGAGCTTTGCCGTTTATGACTGAGTCGAGACATTCACCGCGGCAACACCCGCTCGGACGCCCTCCGGGTAAGTGGCGGTTCGGTTCGACGATTGACCCCAATCGTCCCAGGATCAAGTTTTCAACGGGCTGTAAAGCCATCTTGAAAGCCCCGGCTTCAAATGGAAAACGGTCACTTGATCGAACTGTTGTCGTTTATCATTCACTCCGAATTCAATTTGAGTTATCGGCGACTGCATGTGATAATCACGAAGTTACGATTCTAAGCAGGCCAGGTCGTGAACCAGCAGTTCGTAGCAATGTGCAGTTGTTTTCAGCCGAGGATTCAGACACTCATGATTCGCAGTCAGTCGCTCATCGTTCTCGCTTTGGCGTTATTTTATGCCTCCACTGCTTCGATTACTTCCTTGTCCGCACAAACTGTTCGACGGGGAATCGAGCCGTTCTTGACACAATATTGTGCCGACTGTCACACCGACGGTGCCGAGGAAGGAGGATTCAATCTTGGCAAGCTGGGGGACGATCTGTCCGATGAGGCGACCTTTGCCAAATGGGAGCGACTGTTTGATCGAGTGCAGACGGGAGAGATGCCGCCGAAAGACGCCGATCAACCTACCAAAACGGACCGTGATCAATTCCTGCATTCATTAAGCCCCGCTTTAACTGTCGCACATGAGCAAACCAAAGGGACCGTCTTACGTCGTCTCAACCGGCGCGAATACCAAAATACGATGAATGACCTGTTCGGCACCAATCTCGATTTGGAACTCATGCTGCCGGAAGATGGACGCTCGGGAGAGTTTGACAATGTGGGCGATTCGCTCGGTCTTTCGCTCGTCCATTTACAGAAGTATATGGACGGTGCCACTGAAGTCCTCGCTACGGCCATTTCCAAAACGACCGAAAAACCGGAAACAAAAACTATCGTCGCCAGTTACAAAGGAGAACGGGAAGGGAATCAATTCATTGGCACGCGCTGGAAAGGGTTACCCGATGGTGCCGTCGTCCGTTTTGACAGCGGCGGTTATCCCTCGGGGATGATGCGAGGGAGTGGTGTTCGCGATCGAGGTCGTTATCGCGTCAAGGTGAGCGGCTACGCTTATCAGTCCGACACGCCGATGACGTTTTCTGTTGGCGGGACCAGTTTTGCTCGTGGATCGGAAAAACCGATCTATGGATTCTTTTCGTTTCCTCCCGACAAATTGACCGCCATCGAGTTTGAAACCTGGATCGAGGGGAATTACATGATCCAGATCGAACCGTACCGCATCGCCAATCCAAATCGGTACAAAGACGGCCAGAACATCAACGACTATAAAGGACCCGGCTTGGCGATTCTCAACGTCGAAATTGAGGGGCCATTGCTGGGAGAGTTTCCGTCACGCGGACACCGCTTGATTTTTGAGGGCATCAACCGCGAAGAAATACTTCCCGGTAACCCCAATGACCGCAAGAAGAGTTGGTACCAACCAAAATTTGAGATCAAAACGGACAATGAAGAGGCTGACATCCGCAAGTCGTTATTGCGAGTGGCCGAAAAAGCCTTCCGACGTCCAGTCACTCAGCAAGACATCACTCCGTATTTCGATTTGTATCGGGCCGAGAGAGAGTATGGCTCGACGATAGAAGACTCATTAAAGACCGCCGTGATTGCAATCTTCTGTTCCCCCAATTTTCTGTATCTCCAGGAAACTCCCGGCCAACTCAACGATTTCCAACTCGCTTCCCGCTTGTCCTATTTCCTCACTCGAACGACACCCGACCAAGAACTTCTCCAACTCGCCGCCGCGGGAAAATTGACAACAGATCCCAAGACATTGCGAGCTCAAACCGAACGACTGTTGAAAGATGAACGCCACCAACGCTTCATCGAAGACTTCAGCGATAACTGGCTCGACCTACGAGAAATGGATTTCACGGCTCCCGATTCGCAACTGTTTCCTGAGTACGATGAATATTTGAGATACTCGATGCCTCTGGAAACCAAAGAATATCTGAGAGAGTTAATCCGTTCGGATCTTTCTGTCACAAATTTGGTGAAGTCCGACTTCGCCATGTTGAACAGTCGCTTGGCCGAACTCTACGAACTTCCCGCCGTCAACGGTTCGCAACTTCAGAAAGTCTCGTTGCCGAGCGATTCGGTCCGCGGCGGATTTCTCACACAAGCAGCCATCTTGAAAGTGACAGCCAACGGCACCAATAGTTCCCCCGTCACGCGAGGTGCGTGGGTGATGGAACGTGTCTTCGGTCAAATACCACCTCCTCCACCTCCCGGTATTCCCGGCGTCGAACCCGATATCCGTGGTGCCTCCACTTTGAGAGAACTCTTGGACAAGCACCGCGATTCGGTCAGTTGTAAGGCGTGTCACGAGAAGATTGATCCGCCCGGCTTTGCCCTCGAATCGTTCAACCCGATTGGTGGTTACCGCGACCGATACCGTTCATTGGGAGAAGGCGAGAAAGTCAATCTGCAAATCGTCGGTCGGAATGTCCGTTATCGACTCGGCCCT